>Ga0209249_1001875_pt1 | contig 18497 bp, 14 predicted proteins | sample SaaInlV_200m_DNA_4_FD_184653 | JGI IMG/M metagenome (GOLD analysis project Ga0209249, IMG submission 184653) | Marine microbial communities from expanding oxygen minimum zones in the Saanich Inlet - SI037_S3LV_200m_DNA (SPAdes) (version 2) | ecosystem: Environmental > Aquatic > Marine >...
CTTTCAATGCTAAACTTAAAGCTTTTAGAGCTGCATTAAGAGGTGTTGTGGATATTGAATTTTTCCTTTTTAGAGTTGCTAAAATTTATGCTTAAAAACAAAACCAACCCGAATTATGAAGTGAGCCTATGTTAGTATTGGCAACAATTCAGCGCTTTTTAGAAGTTACGATTATTATTTCTTTAGTCTGTTGATATTGGTATTGTTTGGTATTACCGCCGATCAAATTTTCCGCAATAAAAAAGCCCGTAAAAAACAGGCTGATTTATGAATGTGTTTAATTTTAATAAATTTCTCTATCTAATCGTATATTTTAAACGTCGTAAAATGGCTTTTGCTTCCTTTTTATAATCACCGTTTCGATTAATTATTGCGGTTAACTCATTTTTTGCAATACTTTTATTCCCCAGTTTCACATGGCACAAACTTCTAAACCATCTTGATTCTTCGATGAACATATTATCACCATCATTAACAACCTGGTTGAATTCAACAATAGCTTCTTCGTATCTGCCCAGTTTCTGAAGACTGGCCCCTTTATAAAAATGAAAAACAAATTTTTCATTTTTAATATTAGCAAATGCCTCATCATATACTTTTATGGCTTTATTATATTTGCCATTAACATAGTATAAATTGCCCTTTTGTAAATACCCCAAACTGGGAGTAACGGACCTTTCGGGTGACCAATCGGGTGCCTCGTAAAACATATCGTACGACTTATCAAGCGAATTATGTTGATTATTTAAAACCCCTGCAATACCGATAAGAAATATTAAGATTGCCGCACTGGATTTCCATATTCTGCTGAAATTGAAATTTGTATCCATAACAATCGATTTAATTTCTTTGCTTTCAGCATTTTCCCTTGCATTTTTCATCTCACTGCGCAAAGCGAATATATCTTTTTCGCCAATAGATTCATTTACTTTTTTGCGTAATGCAACTTCAGCCATTAAATCTGTATTTTCCCTCAGTTCGGCATTAAATTCAGCAAGCAGTTCGTCCTCTAAATCTCCGTCAATATAATCTTCTATACTTTGGCTGCTTACATTCCACGAAGTTTCTGTTTCCATTAAACCGCTAATTTGACTTCGTAGGTTCAATATATCTGTTTCCTGAATAGCATTTTTTAATTCGCGGTGCAATTCAACTTCTTTTTGCAACTTTCTATTTTGCTTTAATTCAATTTCAAACTGCTCCAACTCTTTACCTGTCAACTCATTATTAATATAGTTGTCAATTTCAACTTCTGAAAACTGTGGCACAACAGATTTTGCAACTTGCGATAGGGTATCGCGCAAATTCAAAATATCTTTTTCAAGGACGGCATCTTCCAAACCTTCGATTTCCTCAAGCTCAAAATCCATAAAAGAATCTTCTTCGCTATTTGTTTTTTCTTTATCCTGTTCTTTATAAAACTTGTGAATATTTTCGTCGGAGGTTATTTCGTGGTGGTAAACATGTACTTTGGGAAGCGAATCGTAAAAATTGATTAAATCTTCGGGGGCTATAGTCTCGGTTATTTCCTGAATATCGGCAAAATCGTCAAGCAATTCAAAAGAATCTGTTTCATTTTCGTTGGCATCATTCTGATTTACAATATCTCCCAGCTTTTCCTTAAAAATTAAAACATCTTTTTCTTTAATCGCTGATTGGATACCCTTTTGTAAAATTACCTCTTTTGTGAGTTCCTCGTTGAATTTCATTTCTGCTTCAAACTCTTTTCTTTCTCCTTCGTTTAGTTGCCCTAAAAGGTAATCTTCAATCCAATCAAAAAATTCTGCTTTACGTATCATCTTCAAGTATTTTTTTATATTCTGAGTCTTGCTTTATCCTACTAATTAATAACTCTTTACACTTATATTTTCTGGTTTTTGCATACTTTTCGCCCTTATAACCCATTATTTTTGCAATTTCCCGAAGGGGTATTTTATCAAAAAACATCTGCAATAACTTCTGGCAATCAGAACTCAGGGTCTTAAAATGCTTCTGGTATAAACCATACTTCTCATTTTTATCAACTAAATCAACCAGGTTGTCGTCGTAAATATTTTCCTGAAATGGCAAAGTATCGTTTATTTTTTCTTTTTCAATCCGCCTCTTTTCTAGTTGTTTCAGCCATAAAAACCTACAAACCGCAAATAAATACCCTTGAAAAGAACTCTTTTCGAAAATCAAATCATTTTCCTTCAATTTTCGATAAATTACGATTACAGCTTCTTGAAATAAATCACTTGCGTCCTCCTCGTTTCCTTGATTCTTTTTGATAAAATAATTTACCCTGTAATAATACTGCTTGTAGATATACTGTAAAATTAAATTATCGTGTCTTAAAATCCCTTTTAAGATCTGCTCGTCGCTATAACCTTTCATCTTCTTATATATTATTCGATAAATATGAAAAAGGTAACCCTCTTTATAAAATTATTTGCAAAAAAAATCTTTCAAAAATAAAGAAAATTCTTAAAGTTGACTATCCCTGTGGCAGAGCCAAAGAGTATTCCGGCAACTTTATTTCGGCAAATAAGCCGAAAATCGAATTTTCATTATTTCACCCCTCTGGCATTCATTCGACTGCCATCTCCCCAGAATTTCAGGAGAGAATATAAGGAACAGCGTGACAAGCCATGAGGAATTTTTTGACTAAAATATCCTATTAATTATGCTAATCAACAATGAATTACCAAAAGGATATGAAAATACAATTTTTAGTTGGATTGAAGGGGAATTTTTGTTTTAATTATAAAAGTTAAAGGTATATAAAACAAAAAGGACGGGCTCAACAACCCATCCTTTTCTCATTAAACTAACTAACCTAACTAAACCTAAACTTATGAAAATAAACGTACCGCAAATATACAGTCAGATTATAATGTTCACAACATAAATGTGTTAAATCATGTTAAAGGTAAAGTTTAGTTAACAAAAGTTTTATTGAGCAACAAAAGTATAATGAATTGTCCCCTTTTGTTGCAATGGTGAATTTAGATCAGTATTGAAAATAGTTTTTGAGGCTGCTAATTGGGCTAACAAAAATATTTGCTGGTCGCGAATCGCAGGATTTTTTCGCGTAGTTGCCTGAACCACCACCCCATTCTGGTTAACCAAAATATCGACTATAACTTTTCCGCCTCCCTGTGCCAAATAAACAGGGATTGGTAAAGACAAATGGTATCGGTTTTCAAGATAATAAACAATATTACTTTCACCTGTATAAATAATATTTTTTATTGAATCCGGATCCATTCCCTCGGTAGTTTCAACCGGCATTTTAATATCTTCCAAATCGATTATTTCTTTTGAAAGTTGATTATTTACAGTTGACACAAGCTTTTTGGCCGCTTCAATTTCTTTTAAATATTCTTCATCGAAAAAGTCTTCATTTGAAGCCAACCGGTTTGAAGCAGCGTTTGTAATACGGTTATTAGTTTCTGTATTTTGCAACGAAGGTTCGTTAATTATATCTTGCTGTTGCTCTAATTCTTCTTCAACTGATTCTTCCAATTCAGGCAAAATATCAGGAAATTCAATAATTAACTCCTCTTCTTTCACTTTCCCTTTCATATCAATTTCGGCCAAAAGAAACAACGAAACCAGCAAAATATGAAAAATCAAGGTTCCCATAACACCATAAATATTCCGCTTGTATATTTTACCGACTTTACCCATAAAACAAAAGTATAAAATTAACTACGAAAACATTTGAAGCTCTAAATTATTGTACGGGTAACTATTCGATGTATAATTAAAAAACACTTTTCCCTTCTTAAAACATTATAATGTGCTGTTTGTTAAAATTTTAATTTAATTTTTATGATATTTTTGATCTTAAAATTATTCCGACAAAAGAAAACTGTTTTCAAAAGAAAAATGTATTTTGTGAACCAATGGGAGAGAATAATAGAATACGAATTGTTTATGTTGGATTGATATTACTTTCCTTTAATTTATCTTTAGTCAGGGCACAATCAAATAAAAATGATACCGTAATTATTGAAGGATTTTCAACTGAAAAAAAAATCCTGTTGAACGACAGCCTTAAAAACAAGGAAAAAAAAGGTAAATTATTACAACTGTTTAATGATATAATGATTTCACCTCCCAGACCTTATGTTGATAAAAAGGCCCTTGCACTTGATTATTATAGTCAGTCGGAAGGTAAAATTATTTCGAAAATTGATATTACCGCGCTCGATGTTTTTGGGCCTAGTTTTGAAGACACAACAAAAAAAGCAAAAAGCTGGATAGAACGGACTTCGAATTCAATTCACACAAAATCTAATCTAAAAACCATAAAAAGACTGCTACTGTTTAATGTTGGCGATTCTGTTAATTCGGAATTAATGTACGAAAACGAGCGGATTATTAGGGCACTTCCGTATATAAAAGATTTAAAAATCGTTTTAGAACAAGACTCAATTTTCGAAAATCAGATAAAAATACATGTAATTACGAAAGACAGATTTTCTTTAGGAGTTTCGGGGGGTGTAAATGGAATAACTTCGGCAGCCCTTGAAGCTTATAACCAAAATATATTTGGTGTTGGCCACGAAATTTCCTTCCGCTTTGTGGGGCATTTACAACGTCGTCCGTACATGGGGCTCGAAACCTTTTATAAAATAAACAATGTCAGGGGGAAATTTATCGATATTTCGGCGGGTTATATGAATACTTATAAAAAAGAAGGTTATTCTTTTATTCTTAACAAACCATTTATCACGCCTTCGGTAAAATGGGGCTACGGGGCATCGGCATTGCGCATGTACCGGACAGACCGGATTTTTGAAGACGATCCGATAATAACAGTAATCCCGATGGATCTATCTTTTTATAGTGCCTGGGCAGGGCGAAGTTTTCAAATAAAACCAAATGATACGCACAATTCGCAAATGGTAGTTTCGGCAGGGTTTTATAACCGGACGTACTTCCAGCGACCAATCCCTTCGCCGCTCAACAATCAATATTTTTCGAACAGTACTTTTTACATAACTGGTTTAACTTTTACTCAACGACGTTTTATACAAGATCAACTTGTTTATAGTTATGGAATTATTGAGGATATTCCGGAAGGTTTTAAAAACGAAATTGTTTATGGTTTCGATGCCAACGAATTTGGAGACAGGCATTACGCACATATTTTTTTATCGAACGGAAATTTACTAATTAACCGCAAAGGGTATCTTTATATGTCGGGTGGAATAGGAGGTTATTTTAAGAGAATTGAATATGAACAAGGACAAATCCAGGGTGGGGTAAATTTTATTTCACGGCAAATTAATGCAGGAAGAAAACGTTTGCGTTTATTTGTAAGGGCAAATTATACTGTTGGAATCAGAAGGTTTGAAATTGAAAACCTGGATTTACATACAAATAATTATATTCGCGGTTTTTCAAGTAAAGAAGTCATTGGGAAACAGCGTTTAAGCCTTAATTTAGAACATGTTCTTTTTCTTCGCAGAGAATTATATAAATTTAATATAGCATTTTTTGGATTTGCCGACCTGGGAGTTATCGGCTCGAACAAACAACTTATTTTTACTCAAGATTATTACAGTGGTCTGGGATTTGGTCTCCGGCTCCACAACGAAAACCTGGTTTTTAAAACTTTTCATTTGAGGCTTGCTTTTTACCCCTTACACCCAAACGACATGAATTTTGTTGGATTTGTTTTGGATGAACAACTTAAACAAAACTTTTACAATTTTGAACCAGGCGCTCCCCTGCCCCTTCGTTTTGAATAAATACTCTTAAAACTGGAAATAAATAAATGGCTGCATTTCAGATGAAATTGACTGGTACACAAAAATTACAACAATTGCAGCAATTACAACTTTTAACCAAATAGGGGTTCCAATAAACCAGTTTTTTATCTTTTCTTTCCAGTTTTCGCTTAACCAGTGAATAATAAACCCAAAAAACATAACCAGGAAAACCCATTTGTAAGCAACAATAATTTCAGGAATAATATTGAAACTAAAATCGCTGCTAATTTGATGCATCATTCCATTTACTACTTCCATCGATTCGGAACGAAAAAATATGCGGGTAAAAGTGATAAAACAAAAAGTAATGGCAATTTTCCACAAGTTAACCAACCAGTTATTTCTTTTTTCCCACGGGCTGATTTTTCTCCAAAATTTGTAAACAACCAAACCAACCCCATTTAATCCTCCCCAAATAATAAATTGCCACGAAGCACCGTGCCACAACCCACCCAAAAGCATGGTCAACATTAAATTGATATTTGTATCGATACTTCTTTTTACTGCGGGGGAGATTCTGGACAACAACGCAAATATCAATACTAACAACGCAAAAACAGGGACCAGGATAAGTTTGCCTGCCAATAAAACAATAATAGCCAGAATGAGGCCTAAACTAATGTAACTAAAAACCGAACCTGAACGGTTTCCGCCAATGGGAATGTACAAATAATCTTTCAACCACGACGAAAGCGACATGTGCCAACGTTTCCAGAAATCGCCAACATTTTTTGCTTTATAGGGTGCGTTAAAATTTTGGGGCAACCTGTAACCCATTAAAAGTGCAACGCCGATTGCAATATCGGTATATCCCGAAAAATCGACATAAACCTGTAACGAATAACCAAAAAGTGCCATCAAATTTTCGAAGCCTGAATATGTTACAGGATCAGAAAAAACACGGTCAACAAAATTAATAGCAATATAATCGCCAATAAAAATCTTTTTGATAAGGCCTTTGAGAATCATAAAAATGGCCCAGCCGAATTCCACTTTGGTAACCTTATAATCTTCGTATATTTGCTTTACAAACCCCGAAGCACGCACAATTGGACCAGCTACCAATTGAGGGAAAAACGAAACATAAAACCCAAAATCGATTATATTTTTTACCGGTTCGGTTTGCCTTCGGTAAACATCTACCGAATAACTTATGGTTTGAAACGTAAAAAATGAAATACCAACTGGCAATAAAATCTGGTTAACATTAAAATGTGTACCAGTTGCTTCGTTTGCCAAATGTGCAAGATAATTCACAGTTTGCAAATCTGTACCAAACAAAGTGTTTAAACTATCAATTAGAAAATAAGAATATTTAAAATATGCCAATAACGAAAGATTTACAACAACACTTACCGCCACCAACGATTTTCTGAACAATTCATTTTTTGACGAATACAACAATTTCCCAATAAAAAAATCGGTAAAGGTGCTGAACAACAAAATAAAAAAGAAAAAACCACTTGATTTATAATAGAAAAACAAACTTGCCACAAACAAGAATCCTGCCCTCAAACTTCGGTTCCTGTTTTTGTAAACAAAAGAATATCCTAACAAAACAAAGGCAAAAAATGCCCAGAAAAAGAACCGTGTAAAAATTAGCGGCGATGTTTTGTTATACACAAAAATATTCCGAAGAATTTCATCAATTTCTATTTGTTGAAAAAAATCCAAAATCTTAATTTATTAGTTCTGTTAATTCGTTATTCTTATTAAGATGATTTTCAAAATTTTGTAACAAGGCCGTAAAAAACAGATCGCCTAATAAAAGGTAACCTTCTCTTGTAAAATGTATTTTATCGCGTTGTGCAAGATTATTTTTTTCCCACAAAACAATTGAATTCAACCCGCCCATTACTGAATACATGTCCCAAACCCCTGCTTTGTGCTTTTGGGCTAAATTAAACATGCTCTCTTTTACTTTTTCGCCATTCTTATTCACATATCTTCGGTACAAATAACTATCGTTATTGGTAGTAAAAATAATAGCAGTTTCCGGGGCAGCAATTCTGATTTTTTTAACCAGTTCACCATAATTCCCTTCAAACTGTTTTTGCGAAAAACGTCTTCCATAAGCATCATTAATTCCAAGCCCCAAAATTACCAAATCGGGTTTTAGCCGGGCAAGTTGTTCTTCAAAAAGCTGGCATCGCAAAAAAGCAGGAACATGGGCACCATTTACACCAATACTATTATAAACAAATCCATTTGGTGCAGATTCAGTTGTCATTCCATACAACGAAAAAGACCCCTCCACATTGGTTTTTTTCTGAATAGTAATTTTCAAACTGTCAACGTGAGAATTCAATTCAAATTCAATAAAACCATCATTTTTTTCTGAATTTTTCAAAAGGGAATCATCAACCGAAACTGAATATTCTGCTCCTTCAGAATCGTAAAACAAGCTAATTTTATTAAAGCGGTAATCGAGTTTATTTTCATCCTCAAGCAAAATGGTTAATTCGGCTTTGTGAGATTTTGTAGTTGCAGAAATTCCCCCGACACCCAAAAGGCAGTTTTTACGTTTTTCTACATTCCGGCAACTTTGCCAACTTCCATTGTAACGTATGTAGTATCCAAATGGTGAATTAGTACGCGAAATTGGATAGGGAAACATAAATCCCCAACCAGCATTCATTTCTCCATTTAACTGCTGTAATCTCGTCCTAATTTGACCAGAGAAAGTTCCTGCCTGAATATGCGAACCTCCAATATGCACAACATTAATTCTTCCGTCACCTTCGTTAATTAACCTTTCCAGTTTTTTATGAAACTTTTCAGAATAAACATCCTCTCCAAAATGGTGCAATTCATTCAAATCGTTCCTAATAAAATTATACTTATTGGTTTGATACAAATAACTTTCGTTTTGAGAGAAAATAATCCCGGTCTGAAAAACAACCAAAAGTGCAATTAGAACAACCCTCATTTTGTCTCTTTTAGATAATTGTTATACTCAAAAATGAGTGCATTATAAAACATATTTGCAATCAATTTGGCACCTCGCGGAGAAAAATGAACATAATCAGGACGCGCCAGTTCCGGCTCTGCATTTACCCACGACGGCATACTATTATATCCACCCATTCCTTCGTACATATCCCAAAACCCGCAGCCGGTTGAAATTGCAGCCTCATTCAAGGCTACAACAACAGCAGGAAGATAATCATAAGTTACATATTTGTCTTTTACTTTTGTTGACATATCGCTGGGCCCGATTACAATAATTGCTGCATCGGGACATGTTCGTTTTAACCTGTTAATCTGACTTTTAAACCATCTTCCATAGTTATCTATCGCTTTCTGATTTTTAATATATGGCATCACATTTCCACCAAACTGAAGAATAAAAAGACCCGGATTTAAGTCATTGTATATTTTTAAACTATGTTCGAAATTTGTTTTTGTAAAGAGTGTCCCCGAACTTCCGCGAAGTGCAATATTATCAACAATTACACCTTTTTGAGCAGCTAATTCAATTCCATAAATATCCGGGCTGTCCCAACCGGCAAAACGAATTGAAATATGGTTGGTTGAATCGGGTAAATCACATTCCATCACTCCGTAATCCAAGTCCTGCTTTAAAGTATCGGTTAAAAAAACTTCGCCTTTAACCATTAATTGGGCAATAACCGGACTTTTTGTATTTCCGTAAAACAACCTGAAATGTTCGTATTCTCGTGTAAGTTTATACGAAATATCTGATTTTGAAATGCTCAGTTCAGCTTCGTAAAACATCGAATCTAAAAATGGAATTGAGTCGCTAACCGGTCTGGCAAATCTCGAAAATGCCCCCATTACGCCATAATTGTTGTGTTCCACTAAAGTATCGACTTTACCGTAAATTGGGAATCTTTTCCAATTATCTGAATTCTCCTGGACCGCACTAAAAATATAATCGTAAGGTTGAACTGCCGGACGCAATCCCGGCCCGCTTCCCCCAAATTTAACCTGGAATTTGTTTCTAATAAAACTTGTCATCCGGTCCCCTTCAATCTGGCTATCGCCATAATGCATAATCCGTGTTAATGAATCGTCGTGCAACTTTTTAAAAAACCGGTGAAGATTAAGTTTCCCCGCATCATTCATTTCAATTTTATGAATTGACTGGACCAGCGAATCATAACTGGCTTTATGAATTATTTCAGCTATTGTATCTGTAAATAAAGAATCAAATTCCAATTCAGATTCTTCAAGTGAATCAATATCAAATTGATTTTCAATAATATCGGAAACATCAACATATTTCACCTCGTTATCGAATAACATTTCAGAAAAAGTAGGCATGTGAAAATTAAATCCACCAACTTTCACACCCTCGTCCGGAGTTAACCAAATTGTTCCGGCAAGTAAAAAAAATACGCCAAGTGTAAAGAATAATATTTTAATGGGTTTCATCTATTTAAGTAAAGTATTAGTTTTTGTCCAATCTGGATTTTTCTTGGATCATCAATTTTATTCCATTCTAAAATTAATTCAGGTGTAACACCATCGTATTTGTTTGCAATAACATACGGCGATTCGCCGCTTTGTACAACATGTTCAATTTTTATTGATAAATCGGGTACTTGCAAAACCTCAATTTCAACACTTTTTTTAATTTGTTCAACAAAATCATTTGTGTCCTCAACAGTTTTCTTTTCAATTTGATTTTGAAGATTTACATAAAACTCAGCTTTTTCATTATCAACAAAAATATCAATTTTTTGCCCTGCCTGAATTTTTCTTTCGTTGTAAATATTGTTCCAGTATTTTAAATCAGCAACCCGCACATGATAATTTTCGGCAATAATTCCCAAAACATCGCCCGTTTTAATCCGGTATTTAATTTTTGTTTTACCTTCAATTTCAAGGTCTTTTACCGGCTCCCCAAGGTACTGACGATTTGGGGCAGGCGGATATGCAATTTTTTGAACAATCACTTGAAACAGTAACGAATCGTAGGAATTATAAATGGAATCATTCCATAAAACAAAATCATCCCAATAACCATCGGGGAGAATTAAAACTTCTGGATTATCATTTTTGGGTACAATTGAGAATTTATAATGTGGATTTAAAAACCGAAGCTGGGAAAGCGGAATGCCAATTACATCGGCCACCTGTTGAAAGTGTAATTGCTTATAAATCTTAACAGTATCAGGTTTACTTTCTGGTGTAAAAGGTTCAGAAAAATGCTCAAATTTATTTACATTTAAAAAGATTGCCATGGCCTGAAATGCTGCAATATGTTTTGAAAAAGAATCAGGCAAATACTTTAAAACATTTTCAAACGAAGCATTTTCGCCAGCTAAATAAATGGCATTTTTTACCTTTGTGTTGCCAAATAAAAAAGCAGCAACTGCCAGATTCTTATCTTCAAACATTCCGAAATTTTGTTTTAACTGACGGACAGCGAATTGTGTTGACAACAAAATATTCAAACGCTCGTCGATTAAATTATCAACTCTCGCACCGTTTAATACTGCCTGAAAATGTGTGAGTTGCCAAATACCAGATCTACCTTTTTCATCGGAGGCCATAAAATTCATCGCTGAAATCGAGGGAGCAAGGTATTTCAATTCGACGGGTAATCCAGCAGATTTTAATAAGCCTTCAAATTCACTTTCATAAATAGAGAAGAATCGTACCAGGTTCTGTTTATCCACACTTTCTAATCCATTTAAAAACTGAAAATAGCCCGATGTTAAGTCCGATGTTTTTGGAAATAAAACAAGGTCCAAATTTTTATATTCACCTTCGACGTTTTCTATTTGCTGAAACTTAAATTTTCCGGGATAATAAGTTGAATCGGTGAAATAATACAACTTACTTAATTCATCTAAATTTTTTATAAACCTATTTCTAAAAATATCAGGAACATCCTGCGCTTTTCCAGAAACCGGCAAAACAGACAAAACCACGCCAAGCAGAATTGTCGGAATCAACAGGATATTTATTTTTTTCGGAGTCAATTCAATAATTTAAAATGAAATTAAACTTTGCAAAAATATCAATTCCAAGCGAAATGAAACCCCCGAAAACTGGTAATACAAAATATTTCGAGGAAATTTTAGAATTAGGAACGATTTACTGAAATTGAATCCACACGTTTTTAATAATTTATGTAATATTGCCTCGCAAAAACAAGTTGCAGAAACTAATATTCTTAATTCGATAATAAAGATGCTTTACAAAGAATTTAAAAAACAAGGCGATTTTCTTTTTCGTTACCGCGGATCGCTTCCAATAATAATTTTAGTGTTCGGTTTTGGGATTTTTATTCTAACCCGGTTAAACTCCGGTAACGAAGGGAACTTTTTTCAAACGGGAACTTTTATGATTATTGGTTTGGCGGTTTCGTTGTTTGGCCAATTAATCCGAATTTTAACAGTTGGGTTTACACCTGCAAATACTTCGGGAAGGAACAAACATTTACAAGTTGCCGATGAAATTAATACCACAGGAATTTATTCCGTTGTACGCCATCCCTTGTATTTGGGAAATTTTTTCATGTGGTTGGGATTAGCCATTATTACCGGAAACATGTGGTTTGTATTCTCATTTGTTCTGTTCTACTGGATTTATTATGAACGGATTATGTATGCGGAAGAAATGTTCCTATTCGATAAATTTGGTGGGCTTTACGAAAAATGGGCAGAAAAAACGCCAGCTTTTATCCCAGGCTTTAAGAATTTTGAAAAACCCGGTATTATTTTCAGTTGGAAAAAAATCCTAAAAAAAGAGAAAAACGGGATTACCGCCGTTTTCCTGATTTTTTTCTTTTTCGACTTTATTGGGAATATTATTGCTGCTGATAAATTTTTAATTGTTTTAAACTTCTGGTTTTATGCCATGGTTATCAGTTTTATCTTTTATTTAATCCTGAAATTCTTAAAACATAAAACCACGGTTCTCGACGAAGAGGGTCGTTAAAAACAAGTTTGTCGCTACAAATTATCAAGAAAATACCGGCTTACCTTTTCCACTAAATGAACCCTGTCTTTTCCACGGACATTGTGCGGATGAGTAGGATAAACAAAAAAATCGACCTGTTTTTCCTGTTTAACACATTCCCTTAAAAACCTCATACTGTGTTGCATTACCACCGTTTGGTCCTGCACATCGTGAATGAGCATAAGTTTAGCATTTAGGTTTGAAACATAATTTAATAAGTTTGTTTCTTGATATCCTTTCGGATTTTCTTGTGGGGTATCCATATAACGTTCGCCGTACATTATTTCGTACAAACTCCAATCGACCACCGGACCGCCGGCAACTCCTACTTTAAAAGTTTCGGGTTGATGTAACATTAAATTCAGTGTCATAAAACCGCCATAACTCCAACCATGAACACCAATTCGGCCAGCATCAACAAACGGTAACGATTTCAAATATTCGATCCCCTGCATTTGATCCTGAGTTTCCAAAACTCCCAACCGACGATGGATATCCGTTTCAAAATCGCGGCCACGATTCTTGGTCCCGCGGTTATCGAGTGTAAAAGAAATGTAACCTTGAGAAGCCATATAATATTGCCACCAACGCGCACTGTTGTGCCATGCTTTATTTACCAACTGCGAATGTGGCCCGCCATAAACGTAAACAATTACCGGGTATTTTTTATTTGGATCGAAATTAACCGGTTTTATTAAACGGCCATGTAAATCGGTTTTCCCATTGGCAGTCTTGATGGTTACCAGAGAATTTTCGCCAAGAATATAATCTTGCAAAGGATTTTTTGCTGAATGTAAATTCTGTATTAATTTACCTTTTGTTGAAATCAAGTCAGTTTTGTGAGGAACATTTTTGGAATTCCAATTGTCGATTACAAAAACTGCTTCCGGACCTAACAAACCATTGTGAATTCCTGGATCAGAAGTAATCTTTTCAATTTTACCTGTTTTTATTTCCACCTTGTAAATATGGTTTTCTAACGGACTCTCAATTGTAGCTTCAATAAAAGCAAATTTTTCTTGACTATCGAATCCCATTATTCTGGTAACTTCCCACTCCCCTTTTGTAATCTGCTGAATTAATTCTCCCTTAATATTGTATTTATAAATATGAAACCAACCATCCTTTCGGCTCAGGTAATAAAATTCATTTTCATTCACTTTCGAAAACTGAATTGGTAACAAGGGCTCGACATATTTATCCGATTTTTCCTCAAAAAGGGTTTTCACATTTTCCCCTGAATTTATATCGTAACAATTCAGTTTCATGTGATTTTGCCCCCGGTTCAATTCAACGATATAAATATTTTTCTCATCGGGCGACCAAACAACATTTGTCAAATAATGGTCAAGCGGTTCGCCGGTATTTAAAAATATGCTTGCTCCGCTTTCAACATTATAAATACCCAGTTTTACCTGATGGCTTTTCATACCTGCCATCGGGTATTTCACCGGCGTATATTCTGCTCCACGAGCCATAAAATCGACAAGTGGATAATCTTTTACCATCGACTCATCTTTTCTGTAAAAAGCAATAAAATTCCCGCCGGGTGAATTAAAAATACCATTGTTTATTCCAAATTCATTCCGATGAACAGTCTTTCCGTTTACAATCCCGTTACCACCATCTGAAGTAATTTGAACTGTTTTCCCTGTCGAAAACTTTACAAACAAATCGTTATCGATGGTAAATGCCACAAACTTCCCGGCAATATTTATTACAGCATTCTCAGCTTTTTCAGGAAGTTTTATGTGGAATAAAACTTCCTTTTCATCGAGGTTAAGCAAAAAATATTCGTTTAAATTATTAACAAGCAATTCCGAATCATTTTCCCAAGAATAGTTTGGAAAACTGGCAAATTTAAATTCACTTTCTTTTTTAATCAAAGTATTTAAATCCTTCAAACAAAATACCGGAAACCGATCGTTATTTTTTACAGAAGCTGCCCAAAGTGTATCGTTTTCAACAAACGTATAAGTTCTAGCGTTTTTCCACGAAAGTCCCTTTACTTTTTCAGGCATTAAATAAGTGTACCTTCCAAAAACAGCATCTTCCAAACTCATTTGTTTATTTTGAGAATAAGCCAGCTGTGAAACAAACAGTAAAAAAATTATAAATATCCGCATTATTTTAAATTTAAATTTGAATCGCAAAAATAATGGACAAAGGCTCATAAAAAAGAATTTTAGTCATAAAACTAAGCTTAAGAAGATTACAAACTGATATTTGTAATTATTTCGAATTGTAAAAATATCTCATCAAAATGATTAGTTTTAGTGTTTTTAACTGAAGAAAATGAGGGTACTTTTAACAGGTGTTACAGGTTATGTGGGCAAACGATTGTTGCCTGTACTTCTTGAAAAAGGACATGATGTAATTTGTTGTGTGCGAGAAAAAAACAGGCTGACAATTCACAAAAATTTGCTAAAGAAAGTTGAAATTTTGGAAATCGATTTTTTAAAAAATCCTATACTTGATAACTTTCCAAAAAATATTGATGCAGCATATTACCTGATTCATTCGATGAGTACTTCTTCAGAAAAATTTGATGCTTTAGAATCGAAAGCGGCTAACAATTTTAAAACTTACCTGGAATCGACATCTGTAAAACAAGTAATGTATTTAAGTGGAATTTCTAACGAAGATAAACTTTCGAAACACCTGAATTCGAGAAAGAAAGTAGAGGATATCCTTAAAAGCGATAAATACTTAATGACAGTTTTAAGGGCCGGGATAATTGTTGGTTCCGGCAGTGCATCGTTTGAAATGATTCGCGACATTGTTGAAAAACTTCCGGTATTAATCACACCAAAATGGGTATTAACAAAAGCCCAACCCATTGCTATCAGCGATGTTATTACTTATTTAAACGGGGTTTTATTTCACGATCGGTGTTATAACCAGACATTTGATATTGGTGGGCCAGAGATTCTAACTTACAAGGAAATGATGTTGCAATATGCACAAATAAGAAAATTAAAACGAAAACTATATTCCACCTCCTTAATTTCACCGAAAGTTTCATCTTACTGGTTGTTTTTCATTACATCAGTTTCGTACCGGCTGGCAAAAAGCCTGGCCGATAGTATGAAAACCGAAGTAATTTGCGAGAATAATGAGCTTGAAAAAATCCTGAAAGTCAATCCGATTACTTATGAAAAAGCTATTAAAAATGCTTTCATAAAAATAAAACAAAACCTGGTTTTAAGCAGTTGGAAAGATTCTATTATCAGTAGCAGTCTTGGACTTTCGCTTTCCGATTTTATTGAAGTACCCAATTTTGGCTGTTATAAAAACGATAAAAGTATAAAAGTAAATGATGCGGAAAAAGCTCTGTACAACATTTGGACCATCGGTGGCGAAAAAGGATATTACTACGCCAACTGGCTCTGGGAAATACGAGGGTTTTTCGACCAATTATTTGGCGGGGTTGGGTTAATGCGGGGCAGGACTTCCCCACGAGAAATCCACCCCGGCGATGCGTTGGATTTCTGGCGTGTTTTATACGCAAGCAGGGATAAAAAACGCCTGTTGCTTTTTGCCGAAATGAAATTGCCTGGCGAAGCCTGGTTAGAATTTAAGATTGATGAAAACAATATTTTACACCAAACAGCAACGTTCAGGCCGAAAGGAGTTTTGGGGAGATTTTACTGGATTGTTACCTCACCCTTTCATTATTTTATTTTCAAAGGGATGATAAAAAACCTTGCCAAAGAAAAATAACAAATCCGAAAATACTTCATTTTTTAGCTGAAAAAAATACATTTACAAATTGAGTTTTCCCAATGGATAAAAAAAACCTAACCATAATTTTTCTTACAACTTTAATGGCTGTGATGGGCGTGGCAAGTATCATCCCGGCATTTCCATCGATAAGAGAACATTTCAACCTCACTCCAACTCAGGTTACTTTACTTATCGTAGTTTTTACTTTTCCGGGAATATTTTTGTCGCCAGTGGCAGGGGCTTTAGCCGATAAATTGGGAAGAAAGACTATTCTTATTCCATCACTTTTTTTATTTGGAATTGCCGGGTTGGGGTGTTTTTTTACCAATGATTGGAAAATTTTATTGGCACTGCGGTTTTTTCAGGGATTAGCTGCTGCCCCGCTGGGTTCTCTGAATGTTACTTTAATAGGGGATCTTTTTGACGGTGAGAAACGTGGTGAGGTTATGGGATATAATGTAAGTGTGCTTAGTACCGGAACCGCAATTTACCCGTTTATTGGCGGAACATTGGCATTGGCCGGCTGGCAATTTCCGTTCATACTTCCAATTCTTGCTATTCCAACGGCACTTTTGACTATTTTCTGGCTCAAAAATCCGGAACCTAAAAAAAAGCAAAACTTAAAAGAATACTTAACAAAAACCTGGAAAATTGTCAATCAAAAAACAGTTTGGGGCTTATTTATAATTAATGTCCTGGTTTTTGTAGTTTTATATGGAGCTGTATTGTCATATCTTCCTCAATTAATGGCAGAACGATTTCAGGCATCATCTTTTCAAATTGGATCGTTAATAGGAGGATTTTCAGTAATTACAGCCATTACTTCTTCTCAATTTAAATGGATTAACCGAAAAATTAATCCAAAAAAGCAACTCACGATTAGTTTTATACTCTACATAATTTCAATGGTTGTTCTTTCGGCGGCCAATGAAACGTGGCAACTTATTATTCCATTAGCGACTTTCGGGATGGCTCAGGGAATTCTTTTACCGGGAATTCAAACTTTACTGGTTGGATTTGCCCCCTTAAGTGAAAGGGCAGGTTTTATGTCGATTTATAGCATGGTATTGAGATTGGGACAAACTTTCGGACCGGTATTTATTGGTATATTTTATACTCTTGGTGGAGTTGGCATAGCTTTTATTGGAGGTGCTCTTGTCGCATTAATTATGCTGGTTGTTTCTTTTTTAATGGTGAAAATATAACCATTAAAATTCTACTTTTAATCACAAAATTCCCATACAAAACAATTAAGACACTTTAGTGTTATTTTATTAATGCATTTATCGTGTACATATTTCTACGTTGTGAATAATTAAATTAAACAACTGTCTTAAAAAATAAACGCAATGAAAATACTCCTTACAGTAAGCATATTTCTACTGTTTAACAACATTCTGTTTTCTCAGACTTTTGTTGATATAGAAGCAAATTCAAACAGCAACACAACATACAACCCTGATCGCGAATATTATGCAAATAACAATTTGTACTTGGAAGGGTCATTTGTAATTCAGTCAATAAATTTTGAAACAAAATTATATAGATCAGAATCAAATTTATTTCAACTGAATGGAAGATTTGGGTTAGGTTATTTTTATCTCGATTTTTTTGGCGTACAACAATCCACTGGTGGACTTGCAGGATTAACCATTCTTTTAGGAAGAAAAAACAATCATTTTGAAACGTCTCTCGGAGGATTTGTTGGCTCAGACAACGGGGCTTTTGCATGGCCTATTGCAACACTAGGATACAAATACCAAAAACCTGAAGGCAGATTTATATTTAGATCAAACATAGGTACATTAGGTATTGGTATTGGATTGGGTTATGCATTCTAATTATGATTAAGAGTAAATTATATCATAATCGAGTAGCCCGCCCCGCTAGTAATCACTAACAGGGAGAGGCTCTCACACCACCGTACGTACGGGTCTCGTATACGGCGGTTCGCTAAGTCATAGGAAACAGAATCGTGTTCGGTTTAATTTGATTGTAGAGTTCCAATAAAGGAATGTAACCACGGTTTTTCAATCGTTCAACAGTAATGGTAGTACCAAGAATCGGGCT
>Ga0209249_1001876_pt1 | contig 18492 bp, 12 predicted proteins | sample SaaInlV_200m_DNA_4_FD_184653 | JGI IMG/M metagenome (GOLD analysis project Ga0209249, IMG submission 184653) | Marine microbial communities from expanding oxygen minimum zones in the Saanich Inlet - SI037_S3LV_200m_DNA (SPAdes) (version 2) | ecosystem: Environmental > Aquatic > Marine >...
AGGAAACCACTGTCTTCGTGAACATTAAGCCAGCCAACCGAGCCACCTTCAATATCGATTGTCCACATTCCGTAAAAATCTTTTTTCGAATTTTGCGCAGTTGCTAAAAGAGTTGCAACAACAAATACTGCAATAAGAATCGTTTTGATATTTTTCATTTTATAAGGTTTATTGATGTGAATTATTTTGAAGGTAAACTTACTAAAAAACCAACAACCTTGAATTATGCTCAGCGGCAAAAATTATTATCTTCTGTATTTTTCACGCCTAATTCATATATTTGTGTAAAGCATACAAAAATGCAATCGTTTTCAAAATCAGTTATTCTTTCTTTTTTATTAATGTGTTTTACATTTAATACATTGAATGTAAAAGCCGAAAACGAAATTCAAAAACAGAATCAAAGAAAGTCAAGGTTAGAAAATCCTGCGAGTGATACAATAAAAGTGAATGAATTGTTTGAATTGGGTTATCAGTTTATTAATGGTCCGTCAGATTCACTTTTGTTTTATTTCGAGAAAGCTTTAAAAATTATTCAAAATAATCTTGTTGAAATTGAAGAAAATGAAGGTTCAAACAGAGAACTAATTACTACTTATAGAAATTTTGAAATTCGCGCTTTAATTGAATTTGGAATAGAATATTTCTACAAAAATGAATATTCAAAAGCAATCGGGTATTTTAATAATGCACTGGAAGTTGCAAAGGTTGTAGGTAACTCGGTGTTGATTTCGGAATGCATGAGTGAGATTGGAATTGTGTATAAAAATCAGGGAGATTACAACCAGGCACTAAACTATTACAATCAAGCACTTAAATTGGCAAAACAATCGACCGACACAAGTTGGATAGCAAGCTGCCAAATAAATATCGGGAATGTTTATAAAGAAAAAGGGTTTTTAAATATTGCTCAGAAACATTATTTAGAAGCTCTGAAAATTATGGAAACCCTGGGAGAAAATCGCAGAATAGCAGCGTGTTATCAAAACATTGGAGATATTTACAACAAACAACTTGACTATGATAAAGCACTGGAATATTTCAACAAATCGCTCGAATTGGCAAGTGAAGAAAACGATAAGGTCAGGCAAATTTCCATTTATTTGAATACCGGGGATGTACATATAAAAACTGGACAATATAAAACTGCCCGTAGTTTTTTACAGAAAGCCATTTTATTGTACGATGAAACCGGATATCAACACGAACGCGACTTCTGTAATATTCTGATGGGAAATAGCTGGTTAAATGAAGGCGACCATTACAAAGCAATTGAATATTATGAAAAAGCTTTGGAAATTTCGCAGCTCAAAAACGACAAAACGAGTATTGCTGAAATTGAAGGTAATTTAGGACAAACCTATTTCTATTTACAAGATTACCAGAAAGCCCTCGAACTTTTTACAAGTAGTTTAGAAACGGCAGAAGGAAATGGGTCGTTGGAGTTAATGATTAAAGCCAAATCTAATATTTCTAACATTTACAAAATTCTTAATCAACCTCACTTAGCTCTTCAATATTTCAGGGAGTATTCTCTTTTAAAAGACAGTCTTTTTAATGCCGAAAAATACAAAGCCATAAAAGAAATGGAGGTAAAGTACGAATCGGAAAAAAATGAACAACAACTGGATTTTTTAACCGAAAAAAATGAAATACAGGATTTAAAACTTAGCCGACGAAACAGAATGTTATTTGCGCTAATTGCAATTATAGCATTGTTAATATTGGTTGGATTTTTATTACGAAAGCAAAATCTGCTTAAATCGAAACACAATGCAATTGAGCTGGAACAAAGGTTATTACGTTCGCAAATGAATCCTCATTTTATTTTCAATTCGTTAATTGCCATTCAAAGTTACATTTATAAAAAAGAACCTGTTGCTGCCGGTGATTATCTGGCAAAATTTGCAGAGTTGGTAAGATTAATTTTAGAGAATTCAAGGGTTGAATATGTTTCATTAAAAAAGGAAATAGAAACCTTAGAGAATTATCTTGAACTTCAGAGTTTACGTTTTGAAAAGAAATTTGATTTTTCTGTAGAATTGTTGAATAATATTGAACCTGAAAATACGATGCTACCACCAATGTTTGCCCAACCATTTATTGAAAATGCCATTGAACACGGACTACGGCACAAACCCGGAAAGGGAAATTTAAAATTAGTTTATTCTGTTATAAAAAACTGTTGTATTAAAATTACAATTGAAGATGATGGAATTGGCAGGGAAAAAGCAGGAGAAATAAAAAAAAGAGAACAACACCGTTCGTTAGCACTTGATATTACAAAAGAGAGGTTAACTATTTTGAGTAAAAAACACAAATATAAATTCTTGTTAAAAATTATTGACTTAAAAGATGAAAGTGGTCAACCATCCGGAACAAAAGTAGAAATTATGTTGCCCTATAAATTGATTTAAAACCCTTACCTTTATTACACATTAATTCCTGACAATGATTTCAATAGCAATTATCGACGACGAACCAAAAGCACGGGACACGATTATTAACATTCTCGGAATGAGTGCGATTGAATTAAACATTGTAGGAGAAGCAAGTGATGTAAAATCGGGATATGAATTGATAATATCAAAATCGCCAGATCTGGTTTTATTGGATATAAACATGCCGGATGGAAGCGGTTTTGATTTACTTAAACAGTTTGAAAAAATAAACTTTAAAGTAATTTTTATAACTGCCCACGAAGAATATGCTGTAAAAGCTTTCAAGTACAGTGCAATTGATTATATATTAAAACCGATTCGTGCAGCCGAATTATTACAAGCCGTAGAAAAAGCAAACGATAGTTTCAACAAAGAAGAGACGGTATTAAAAATTAGCACCCTGCTTTCGAACCTCGAAAAACTTAAAAAGATAGTGCTGAAAACTGCCGAAAGCATTCACATTATTAATGTTAAACAAATCATTCGCTGCCAGGCCGATGTAAATTATACAACTTTTTTTCTTGAAGGAGGTGAAAACCTACTTGTTTCGAAACCCTTAAAAGAATACGATGAATTGCTCGGACAAACCGGATTTTTCCGAACCCACCAATCTCACCTCGTTAACCTCGACCATATTTTACGGTACGACAAAACAGACGGTGGTTATCTTGTAATGAATAACAAATCTATGGTTCCGGTTTCAACTCGAAATAAAGAGGAATTGTTTCGTTTGTTTGACACCATGTAGTCTTTGTCTTTAAAGTCCGACTTCTGCGTTACGCTTGTCAGAAAAACAGTCATTTACAAAAGTAAACTCATTTATTTTCTGACTTCGCAAGCCTTAAATTCGAACTTTATAGCTCAAACACTTACTTTATAGACAGACTCAATGTAATTTATTTTTTGTTCCCACCCTTCAACGAATAATAATCCAAGCCCCGCAAATAATAAATGGCCCTAATTTTTCAATAGAACCTGTTGTAACTTGATTATGAATTATTCTGATAACCATGATCAAAATTGTTTTAAAAGGGCAGATGCTGTTTTATAAAGACAACGAAATTATTCGTTTCGAAGCAAAAAATAAAAAAACGGCAATCCATTTTATTGATAACACCTTATCGGAAATTGCCGAACCAATCGGAAGTATCGAGTCACAATTAAAAAACCACGGTTTTATAAGAATCCACTCGAATCATTTGGTGAATGTAAATCACATCACTGGAATTCCAAATCAAAGTCCAGGTTTTATCGAACTTAACAAATCCCAATTACTTCCAATATCTACTGAACAACATAAAATAATTATACAACTTATTTCAACTCATTTAAAAATGTAAAGTGGATTAATTAAACGGATTCTACCTTTAAATTTTACAATTCAACTAGATGGAATCCACAAATAAACACAATAAACAAAATTTTAAAAAATACCATCATGAAACATTATTTTACTCGAATTATTACAATTGCATTTATTGCTTTGGCATTTCAATTTACATGCAGTGCACAAAAAACTTATGTGCCGGATGATAATTTCGAAAACGAACTAATAAAACTCGGGCTCGATTCGGGTTCACCCGACGATTCTGTGTTTACAGCAAATATAGACACACTAACTTCTCTTTATGTGTGGGAAAAGGAAATATCGGACCTGACAGGTATAGAAGACTTTGTGGCCTTAAAAAAGCTGCATTGTTACGACAATTTCCTAACAACGCTTGATGTTAGTAATTGTAAGGAATTGGAAAATCTCGATTGCTACAGAAACGAGCTAACTTCAATTAACCTGAGTAATTGCTCATCCCTTGTGTATTTGCGTTGTTATGATAATTTTCTTACCTCTTTAAATGTGGATGACTGTACCTCGCTGGAGTTTATAAACTGCAAAAAAAACTCGCTTACTTCTATTGATGTGAGTAATTGTACTGTACTGGAGGAACTGCTTTGTATTGAGAATTCGCTCACTTCGATAAATACCAATGGCCTTGCAGCATTGAAATACCTGCATTGTTACGAGAATGCAATTATTTCGCTAGACCTTAGTACCAACAGTGCCTTGTATAATTTAGATTGTCACAATAATGCACTGACTACACTAAATGTAAATGGATGCGCTGATCTGGAATGGTTATTTTGTTCTGAAAATGTGCTTACCTCAATTAACATAAGTGGCTGCATTTCCCTTGATTGGTTGGTATGTAATAATAACTCACTTACTACTATTGACCTGAGCGACAATATCGCAATACGATCCATTATTTGCAACAACAATTTATTGACATCCCTCGATGTGAGTTTAGACACAGCCTTGATGCAATTGATTTGCCACAATAACGCACTTACATCGCTCAACCTGAAAAATGGAAATAATGCAGACATGCAAGGTGACGAAAATTATGCTGGCTTGGATGCAAGAGTTAATCCGAACCTTTTGTGTATTCAGGTAGATGATGCAGTAGCTTCATCGGGATATCAATTCTGGTATAAAGATGCTATGGCGAGTTATTCCGAAAACTGTAATTCCAGTGCTTTGGAAGATCGTTTATCTGAAACAGAAATCAAGATTTTTCCAAATCCGGCGCAAAACAAGTTCAGTGTTCAAAGTTCAAAGTTTAGAGTTGGAGATGCTACAATCGAACTTTTCGATTTGAATGGCATAAAACACCTCGAAAAACAAATTTCTTTAGACAGTATAAATCTTGAGGTAGATGTAAGCCAAATAATCAACGGGATTTATTTCTGCAAAATACGATTTGATAATAAGTACGTAACCAGAAAAATTATTGTTTGGAGATAGCTTCGCTCCCCGGCGATTACATCGCAAGGTGATTAGCAGGAACGCGATACAAGCGCCGAGGCATTGGCTTTTCACTCAATTTAAACTATGAATCATGAATACTTCAAATAACAATACAATGAAAACTGCAAGGTTTACTTTTTACATTTTCTTATCTCTGATTTTTGTTAGTTCAGCACTTACTGCACAAATCGAACTTGAGTCGCATTGGGGAGGGGGGAAATGCCGGGCCGTTGCCATGACAAATACTCATGTTTTTGCAGGCTTTGGTACATTTCTATACTCCATCCATCTCGAAAGTTCCCGGATAACCGGCGTTAAAAATTTACCCAATACTATTAGCGATATTGCTATTATGGGTAACACCGCCTATGTAGGAAGCTTTGATGCAGGCATTTGTGTTGTTGATATTTCCGATCCTGAAAATATGGATCTTGTAAATCAACTGGAATGCATTAACAGAAAGCTACGTATTTCTGACAATTGTTTATATGTAGCACGATTTAATAATGGTTTGGCAGTATATGATATTTCAACACCGACACAACCTATTTTACTTGATGAGTTGGATATATCGGGAACTGTTTACGATGTTATACCCAACGGGAATTATATTTATTGTTCGTGTCGTTCTGCCGGATTAATAGTAATAGATCAAACCGACCTACAAGCACTAGAAATTAATAGTACAGTAACAACCACTCATGATATTTACAGATTAACACAGCACAACAACTACCTGTATGCCAGCTACCTAATAGAAAAGGGAATGGATATTCTTGATGTTTCGGTTTCGCAAACGCCAACACTTAAAAATAGCATTACAGATGAAGACCGTATTAACGATATGCAAGTACAAGGTAACACCTTGTTTGTTGGTTCGGATTTGGGTATCCGCTTGTTCGACATTAGTGATCCTTTAAACCCTTCCAAAACACTTACAAAAGATGTGGGTTCATTTAGCTGCTTTGCCTTGGGTGATTCATCTATTTGTATTGCTGAGGATAATGAAGGACTGGGTATATTTTCGATAGAAGAAAATAGTATTAACAAAAAATCAGCTCATTATGAACTTGATTTTTCACCAATGAAAATGTATGCAGTTGATTCAACAACTTTATATATTCCGGAGTATTTGTCGCAACATTCTGTTAAGCTAAAAATTTTAGATGTAAGCAATCCAACAGAGCCGGTTGATCATGGTTATTGTAATGTTTCAGCAACCGACATTGCTATTAAAGATACAATAGCTTACATGATTCAGGATTACAAAATTTACCTTGTTAATATCTCAAATCCAAACCAACCTGTTGAACTCGGATCGATTACATTACCCGCAAAACAAAAATCTTTAGCCATTTACAAAAATTATCTTTTTGCTTATGCCGATGGATTATGGGATGGAAAAGGGATAAATATTGTGGATATAACAAATCCTTTAGAGCCGATCGTTGGGGTGCATCTTAAACATGAATCTATTATTGAGCAAATAGGGGCAACTGACTCGGCTTTGTTTGTTCAGGATAGCAACAATCAAATATTTCGTGTTGATTTTACTAATCCTGACAATCCCAAAATAGATGCTGAACCACTACTTACCGATTCCATTGTAGGGTGCTGGGTAAAAGACAATATTGGATATTTTACCGATGTAGAAGATAAGCTTCGTACTTACGACTTGTCCGATCCATTTCAACCTGAGATAAAAACTACTTTAAATATAAGCCAACTTAAAAAGAAACCCCTATTTAATGAAAATTTGGCATACATAGTTGGTCAGAATGGAATAGAAGTTTTCGATTTTGAAAATCCATTTTCTCCAATCCGTGTTGGTTTTACCAATATCCCGGGTCACTTTACTTCGCCTTCAATTATTGGCAACAACCTTGTGGTTTTGAAAGTAATTTATGAAAACAAACTTTCCTTTTTTAGCTTAAGTACTCCAACATCTCCAACTTTAATAGACAAAATAGCTCCCTTGGGTCTAAACAATGCATTTGCAGTTAAAGATAATATCACTTTTGTTGCAAACGATTTGGGTGGTTTACGTGTACTAAACATGAAAAACAATTCTGCTGAAGAACTTGGTGTCCTTCATACAAGAGGTAAAGTTCAGGATGTAGTTTTGCAAGGTAATTACGCATACCTGGCAACAGAAATGGAAGGGATGAGCATTGTTGATATTTCCGATTTTCGTCACCCTCATACCGTAGGACGGTATTATCCGGCTAATAATGGATCAGTTAAGGATGTTTTGGTTGATGGAGATTATGCCTATTTAATGGGTGGGGCCTATGGCATAAAAGTTATTGATATAAAGCAAAAAGAAAATCCCAGGGAAGTGGCATCCCGGCCTGTTAACTGGAATTTACTTTCAGGAACGATTTATAATGAACTATTGTATTGTTGCAATTCAAACGAAGGCATTGAAGTACTGGATATAAGCAATCCATTAAATCCTACACCTGTCGGGGAATACAACACCCCGGGTGCCGCAATAAATATGTGCATAAAAAACGACACCGCTTATTTGGCCGATGGGATGAATTCTTTACGAATTCTGAATGTCTCCAATCCCTCTCAGATATCGGAAATTGCAGCCTATAATTTATCACCTGGGATTGTTAATGATGTAGAAGTTGTAGGTAATTATGCTTTTGTAACAGCAGGATTTATGGGATTGTTTGTACTTGATGTGAAAGATCCAAAAAATATTATCCAGGTTGGCAGATTTTTTATTGGCGGCTGCGAATTTAATGAGGTAGAAGTGGAAAACGACACTATATTTGTTTGCAGCCAAAACAATGGCGTTTACAAACTTTCTTCCTCGTTACTAAGCTCTCTGGCAGATGTTACACTAAGTGATTTGAAAGTTGATGGCACAACAGTTCCCGGTTTTAGCCCTACTACGCTCAGTTACGATATTGAAATTTCTTCAACAACAACCGTGATTCCAACAGTTTCGGCTACACCAAACGATATAAATGCCAGCGTTGCAATAACACAGGCAGATAATGTGCGGGGCAATTCAACAATTCTGGTAACTGCCGAAGATGGTGTAACGCAACAAACATATTCAATTAAATTCTCGAATGTTACAAGCATTTCTGAAATGGATGAAAAAACTGAGTTTAATCTTTTTCCAAATCCGGCTCAGGAAAAGTTCAGAGTTCAGAGTTCAGAGTTTAAAGTTGAAGATGCTACAATCGAACTTTATGATTTGAATGGCAGAAAACACCTCGAAAAACAAATCACTGTAGGAACGAACAGTGTTCAAATTGAAGTTAGCAATTTAAAAAACGGAATTTATTTCTGTAGAATTTTAATGAATAAAAATTGTTTCACTCAAAAAATAATCATTCAAAGAAACTAACATTAAAGGTCCTGTAAAACAATCTTCGAAAATTAATCAAATTAGTAAAACCAACACTATGAGAAAATTTACATTATTAATTACCTTATTCACATTCATTTTTTTTGCCAGCTCCTTTTCCCAGGAATTTGCAGATTTCGAATTCACCGGCACAAATCAGGGAACAGGAACATTTACAAATGGCTGTATTCCAAATTTTACGTGGGATGCCGTTGGTACAATAAATGGAGATATTCAAATTCTAAATGATGAAGAATTTGTGGATGGTAATGAATTTGAGATTAGGTTTGGTCAGGCAAATAATGCCGAGAATTTGCGTACTCAAATTTATCCCAACGGTTCGGGAACCAATGGCACTCCTATTCTTTCAAAATCCAGATTGACTATTAATTTTGACAAAACCACACCTGCTGAAGCCTGGGGTTTTTGTGTGGTTGACATTGATGTTGAACATTGTTTGATCTCCGCAACTGATGAATCCGGCAATCAAGTGGATAATCAGATAATCGATACCTGGCTTGTTCAGCTCTTTGATACAGATCCGGTTGATGATGGCCAGAATATTCCTAAATGGGATTCAACAAACGCAACTTTGCTGGGAGCCGATACAGATGAAGACTATGTAGTTTATAATAATCTTGTAATTAGTGGTTTGCCCTCAAGCGAGGCGGCATCAGCATTTTTTATGCCTAATATCCCATTAAATTCATTAATTATTGATTTTGAAAATCTGCAGGAAACACATTTTACATCCTTTCATTTTTACATTGCTGCAGATGATGATAAAACCTTTGTGCCTGATGATAACTTCGAACAGGCACTCATCGATTTGGGTTACGACAGTGGTCCACTGAACGATTTGGTTCCAACAGCGAATATTAATACGGTTACGACTTTAAATGTTGGAAATAAAAACATTAGCGACTTGACAGGAATTGGCGGATTTACTTTGCTTGAAAGTTTGCAGTGCGAATTCAATAAAATAACAAGTTTAGATTTAAGCAAGAATACTAAGATTGAAGTTCTGAAGTGTTGGAATAATGAATTAAACACTCTTGATATCTCAAAAAACAGCAATCTATTATATTTATATTGTACAGGAAATCAGCTAACATCAATCGATGTAACTAAAAATACCCAATTGATAAATTTAAAATTAACCAACAATAACCTTTCGGGAATTGACCTCAGTAAAAATCTCCGATTGGAGAACTTGTATTGTGAGGAAAACGAAATATCCAGTCTCAATTTAGTTAATAATATGGAATTAACTTATTTAGATTGTTCCGGGAACCAGCTAAACACCCTTAATGTGACAAATAATACCAAACTGATTTCTTTATATTATAGCAAGAACAACATCAGTGGAATAGACCTAAGCAAGAATATAGCATTAAACGTTTTAAATGCTGACGAAAATGGGATTTCAAACATCGATATTACCAAAAATGTAAATTTGACCAGTTTGTTCCTTACTAATAATCAAATCCAGTCATTAAATCTTAGCCAAAATAAAATACTTGGATTCCTCAATTGCACAAATAACAAAATTGCTTCTTTGGATTTATCAAATAATTCAAATCTGGTATCTTTAAGTTGCAACGAAAATTTGCTTACATCGCTCGATTTTTCAAAAACACCAAAACTTATGCGAGTTCTTTGCAGCGATAATCAAATTACTTCGCTCGATTTTTCGATTAACCCAATTCTTTTGGAACTAATTTGTAATCGAAATAAAATTTCCACACTCAACTTTGGCAATAATCCAGATTTAACAATTTTAGAATGTCAAAACAATAATCTAACAACATTAAACCTGGGTTCCTGCCAAAAAATAAGCTCGGTAAATTGTTCCTCAAATCAGATTTCATCAATTCAATGGGCAGAAACCAAATCGGGTAACAAACCCTCTTCCGGTAAAGAAAACAGCACAGAGGATTCGCTTCTGGAGTATTTGAATTGTTCTCACAACCAACTAGACACTGTTGATTTGCAGGGAAATAATGCAATAAAATTCCTTGATTGCTCCAATAACCTTCTTCCTGAATTAGACGTTTCCCAACTTACTTCACTAAATGCCTTGTTTTGCGACAGCAACCAAATTGTTTCGCTATGTTTAAATAAAAACGACACGCTATTCGCTCTTTCTTGCCGGGCCAACCAGTTAAGCAATCTTGAACTGAAAAACGGGAACAATCTTTTACTAACTGGCACAGAGTATCCTTTTTTATCCATTTTCTTTTATTTGCAGCCTTTGTTAGATGCAAGCGAAAATCCAAATCTTTTTTGCATTGAAGTTGACGATGCCAATGCTGCTAGTACTTATCCCAATTGGTTAAAAGATGCCATCGCAAGTTACTCCGAGAACTGTACTGCCAGTGCTTTGGAAGATCGTTTGTCTGAAACAGAAATAAATATTTTTCCAAATCCGGCAGATGAAAAGTTTAAAGTTCGGAATTCAGAGTTCAAAGTTGGGGATGCTATCGTCGAAATCTACGATTTGAATGGCATAAAACTTCTTGAAAAAAATATCCCGGCTGGAAATGAAACAACTGAAATTGATGTAGGTTCTTTACAAAATGGAGTCTATTTCTGCAGAGTTGTAATGAATGAAAGAAGCTTTACTAAAAAAATAATAATTCAAAAACCTTAGTCATATGAAAACAAATTTTATTACAACATTCTGGTTAATCGTAATAATACTGGTTACCACAGCGCAATTAGATGCTCAACCTTTTGAACTTACTTTTAGTATGAAAGACAAAAACGGCGCTCCCGACAGTGTGTATGTAGAAAACCTGATGAAAGGTACCAACCTGATGTTAATGGGTGCAGACACATTGCGATTAAATGTTCCCACGGCATTAAATGACCTAATTGCTCAAAACTTAAACCTTAAAGCATTTACAAATCCGGTAACTAAAAATGCGACAATTAAGTTTTACAATCATCAAAAAGGCAATGTAACGGTAACAATATTTGATATGGCAGGCAGGCAACTTGTTTCAGAATCCACTAACCTACCACCCGGCCATGTTCGTTACATGCTTTCAGGACTGCAGCAAGGTAGCTATATTCTTAAAGTATTAACTGCCAAAGGACTTAGCTCCCAGGTACTTTTGTCTTCAAACAGAAGTGCTGATAAATTTCCAAATTTAAGTTTACTTGGAATTAACTACAGCAACAACATAAAAAACACAAATAAATCAGAATTAAAATCTATCAATACAACTTCTGATGTTAAAGTTATGGATTTTTCAAAGGATGACGAATTAGTCTTTAAAGCATATTTTACTGGCGCAGAAGCTGTGGATACAGTGGTTCCAACAAACGATCTGAATCTGGAATTTGAAAATTTTTATTACACCTTAACCGACTATGAACTCAATACTTATTTAGCAGTTGAAATTGGCAATCAGGTATGGATGGCTGAAAATTTAAAAACAACACATTATCCTGAAGGTAATTCAATCCCCAAAGTTACAGACGATGAAGCCTGGAAGCATGTTAGGGATAAAAGTGCAGAAGAGGCATACTGCTTTTATGGTAATGATAAAGATTCAACATTCGGTGTACTTTATTCATGGCCGGCAGCTTTGGGAGGCAAAGGCGTTTACAGCAATTCTAACCCAAGCGGTGTACAAGGTGTATGCCCTGCCGATTGGCACTTACCAAGCATGGAAGAATGGAAAGAACTAGGAGAATTTATTTCTCAGGACGGGCATTTCCTAAAAATAGGCGTGGCCCTCAAATCAATTTCGGGTTGGACAAGTGAAGGCGATGGCACTGATGATTATAAGTTTCGTGCCCTTCCCGGAGGACAGCGTGGATATGTGGATTGGTCAACAGGGCAAGTTCTTTATCATGGCTCTTTTATCGGGAAAGATAATAATGGCTGCTGGTGGACAAGCACTTTTATGGCTGTCGATGCAGCCGCCTTTATCATGCTGAGTTACAATTCAAACAATATGAAGATGGCATCGGCTATGAGTTCTAACGGCTACGCGATACGTTGTGTTAGGGATTTACCTGCAGGCACCCTGGAGGGCAATTAAAATACAATGCAATAATAGCCTGGCAATAAATTACCAAACTAAATCGCAGGCTTCCGTTGGCATCCAGTGTTTATGTTTGCCATCCCATTTTATGTTGCAACCAATTGGGTTAGTAACCGGAATTGAAATTTCGTTGCCCGAAATTAATTCGTTTAAAACGCGTTCTAAATCGTTGACTGAAATTTTAGAAGGCTCGCGTGGATGATCAACAGCCCGCCCGGTATAAACTAATCTTCTTTCTTCGTTAAAAACATAAAAATGAGGAGTTCGTAATGCACCATATTTTAACGCAATTTCCTGAGTATTGTCGTGTAAATATTTCCATGGGAATTTATTTTCTTCCATTCGTAAAACCATGTGTTCGAAATCGTCTGATTCGTAAGTATTTGAACTGTTCGAATTTATTCCTACAAATTCAACTCCTTTTGGGTTGAAATGCTCAACTGTTTTACGTGTTACTTCGTCACTGTTAATTACATACGGACAATGATTGCAGGTAAAAAAAACAACCAAAAATTTTGAATCAACAAAATCCGAGAGAGAATATTTTTTACCGTCGGTTCCCTGAAGATTAAAGTCGATTGCTTTTGAACCTATTTCTAAGGTGAATGCCATAATTTTTTGTTTTGTTTAAAAGTAAAAGATATTTCAATAGTAAATTGTTTAAACCAAAACAAAATCTTCCGTATTTTTAAGCTTTAAATTTTTTAAAGGAATATCGATGAACTGTACGTCATTCCGAACTTGTTTCGGAATCTGTCGAAAGAGGATGCTGAAACGAGTTCAACATGACGTTACTTCGAAGAAATGATTATCAAATGAACAAAGAAAAAGCACAAATTAAAATATCAGAACTCATAAACGAACTCGCCGAACACAATTACAACTATTATGTTCTGGCAAAACCAGTAATCACAGATTTCGATTTCGATATGAAATTAAAGGAATTGGAAAAACTGGAATTCGAGTTTCCTGAATTCTTAGATGTCAATTCGCCAACTCAGCGAGTAGGTAGTGATCTCAGCAACGATTTCGAACAGGTTGAACACCAGCATTCAATGCTTTCGCTTTCAAATGCTTATTCCGAAGAAGAAATTACAGACTTCGATACACGAATAAAAAAGATTATAAACACCGATTTCGAATATGTTTGTGAACTAAAATTCGATGGCTCATCCATTAGTTTAACTTACGAAAAAGGAGAATTGGTTCGAGCGGTAACTCGCGGTGACGGCGTTCGAGGCGACGATGTAACTACAAATGTTCGAACCATAAAATCAATTCCTTTAAAATTGAGGGGAAAAGATTACCCTGCAAATTTTGAAATACGGGGCGAAATTGTGATGCCTTTTCAGGTTTTTGATGATTTAAATGCAGAATTGGAAAAAGCTGGTGAACCGCTGCTGGCAAACCCCAGAAATACAGCAGCCGGAACCCTGAAAATGAAAAATTCCAAAGTAGTAGCTTCCAGAAACCTGGATGCCTATTTATATTATATTCTTGGCAGTAATTTATCCGAAGATGGTCATTTTCAAAATCTTCAAAAGGCAAAAGAATGGGGATTTAAAATTTCGGATGCCACCCAACTTTGTAAAAACCTCGATGAAGTTTTTGCATTTATAAAAAAATGGGATGTTGAACGCCACAAACTCCCGGTTGCCACCGATGGAGTTGTAATTAAAGTGAATTCAAAAAATTTGCAGGACAATCTTGGTTTTACGGCAAAATCGCCTCGCTGGGCAATTGCATATAAATTTAAAGCCGAAAGTGTTACAACCGTTTTAAAATCGGTTTCGTACCAGGTTGGAAGAACAGGAGCGGTTACACCAGTTGCAAATTTAGAGCCGGTTCAAATTGCCGGAACTATGGTAAAACGTGCATCGTTGCACAATGCCGATATTATTCAAAATCTCGATTTACATATCGACGATACCGTTTTTGTTGAAAAAGGGGGCGAGATAATTCCTAAAATTACCGGAGTTGATTCAACAAAGAGACACCCGATGTTTCACGCTGTTCATTTTATAAAAAACTGCCCGGAATGCGAAACTGAGCTTATTCGCAAAGATGGAGAAGCTGCTCATTATTGTCCGAACGAGGATGGTTGCCCGCCTCAAATCAAAAGGAAACTGGAACATTTTGTTAGCCGGGGAGCAATGGATATAGATGGGTTGGGGAAAGAAACATTAAACTTACTATACGACAAAGGTTTCTTAAAAGACGTTGCAGACATTTACCTATTACTAAATAATGAACAACTACTTGTTGGAATAGAGTCCTTTAAGGAACCCGAGAATGGACTATTGTTAGGAGAAAATCGAATTCCAATTGAAAGATTATTGTTTTGCTTTAAAGGTGCACCTGCATTAAAACACATACAAGTTTTGCTAAGAAACTTTCCGAAATCAAAAATATTTACAATAGATTCAATTACTATTGAAAAAATACTTCAAATCAAGCCAGGTTTCGCAGAGAACATCGCTAAATATTTCAAAAAAAATGAATTAATAAAAATAATAATTGATGGGCTACCTGAAAATGAAGATTCTATTTTCCCATCAATTATATTGCATGAATTAGGAGGAATTTCTAAAGAAAAATCTGAGTTATTAGAAGAGAAATTTGAATTCTATTACATCATTAGTCAATTAAAGCAAGAAGAGATAGCAAAAATCAATTTTTTAGACTTTTTTGAACAAAAGCAATTAATTGATTTTTTGAACAAAAAAGAGATCTATCATCATAAGCTTAACCATTTGGGGAAAAATAGCATCCAACAAAAAACGTTTGACAACATTTCTGAAGGAATTCGAAAAAGTAAAGAAGTACCATTCGAGAGAGTCCTTTTTGCGTTAGGAATTAGATACGTTGGAGCAACAGTAGCAAAAAAATTAGCCAAAGCTTTTAAAAATATTGAAAATTTAAAAACTGCAACTATTGAAGAAATTAATGATGTCGAAGATATCGGGGATAGAATAGCAGAAAGTATTAAGGATTATTTTAGTCACAAAAAGAACCTTATTCTAATTGAACATTTAAAAAAAGAAGAACTTAATTTTGAAATTCATGAAGAAGAAAATTTATTAGAACAAATATTGGACGGATTGACTTTTGTTGTAACAGGTAATTTTGGTTCAAAGGTGATTAGAGAAAATTTAAAAAATAAGATTGAAAAATTGGGAGGAAAAGTGATATCTGGAATTTCACAAAAAACAAACTATTTAATAGCTGGAGAAAAAGCTGGACCTGAGAAAATAAGAAAAGCTCAAAAACTCAATATTGAAGTTCTAAACAAAATAGAATTTGAAGAAAAATTTAAACTAAAATGAAAACCCTAAATTTCACAGCACTCGATTTTGAAACAGCAACATCTGAACATAATAGTATTTGTCAAGTTGGATTTGTTGTTGTAAACCAAGGTGTAATTGAGAAGAAATTTTCCTTTCTTGTTCAACCACCCGAAAACAAATATTCATATCAGAATATAAAAGTTCATAATATAGAACCTTTTATGACCGAAAATTCTCCTAACTTTAAATACGTTTGGGAAGAAATTGAAAAATATTTTATTGACCAACATATCGTTTGTCATAACGCTTCGTTTGATTTAGTGAAATTTGAAGAAACACTAGAGTTTTATGGAAACTCAATTCCAAACTATACTTATTCTTGCACTTATGAAATATTTGGTGAAGGACTAAAAGAATCTTGCAAAAATCAAAATATCGAATTTACAAACCATCATGATGCCCTCGCAGATGCTGAAGCATGTGCCAAATTATATTTGAAATATCTTGAAAGCGAAGGGAAAGTTTTTATCAAGAAAGATAAAGAACCTTTTGCGGCAAAAAAAATTGAAAAAAACGATTTAAGACCAGACTTTGACGTTGAAAATAAGGATAATCCATTTTATCAAAAAAGAGTAGTTTTTACAGGTGATTTAATTACATATTCTCGAAAAGAAGCAGCACACAAAATAAAATTACTTGGTGCTGATGTAAACACTTCCATTAGCAAAAGAACTGATTTGATTATTATCGGAAGAAATCCTGGTCCTTCAAAAATGGAAAAGATTGAGAAATTATCGATCCAAATAATTTCCGAAGTCGATTTTCTAAAAATGCTTTAATTCAATTACATTTGTCGTATAAATGAGAATATTAGAAAAATACGCAAAACGAAAGCTCCTGAGAAAAGCTAAATTATTAAAAAGAATCCCGGAGTTGCCTAATTTTAAAACGTTTAAAAAAGTTGGTGTAATTTGGCAACCCGATCAAAAAAATGCTTTTCTTTTTCTTCAGGATTATTTCAGCAAAAAAAAGATTATTTTTCGTAGTTTGTGCGTTTTTGAAGAAAATAGCGAAATTGTTGTCGATGCAAATTCATTAACACCCAAAGACTTAAACTGGATGAGGTTTCCAAAACCAGGAAAAATTAATGGTTTTACCGAAATGGATTTTGACCTTTTATTAAACCTTGCCCTTGTACAGAATATTACCCTCGATTATATTACACTAATTACCCGTGCTAAATTCAAAACAGGTTGGTCGCCTGACGAAAATAATTTCTTTGACCTGAATATTAATATTAGCCAAAATCGGGATTCTTTGTACCTTGCCAAACAACAAATTTTTTATCTTCGGCAGCTTAATAAAACAAATAATAAATGAGTCAATTTTTAACAGGGGCAGGGGTGGCTTTAATTACACCGTTTTTAAAAAATAATGAAGTCGATTTTAAAGCCCTGGAAAATATCGTTGAAAACCAGGTAAAAGGCGATATCGACTATTTGGTAGCTTTGGGTACAACTGCTGAAACACCTACATTAACTTCTCAGGAAAAACTGGATGTGGTTAGCCTGATTAAAGAAAAATCAGCCGGATTGCCAGTGGTTGTTGGAATGGGAGGAAACGATACCCGTACAATTATTAACCAAATAAATCAATTCAATTTTGAAGGCGTTAGTAGTCTGCTAATTGTAACACCCTACTACAATAAACCTTCGCAAGAGGGAATGTTTAATCATTATGTTGAAATTGCAAAAGCATGCCCGGTTCCAATAATATTATACAATGTACCGTCGCGTACTGGAGTAAACCTTGAAGCTGAAACTGTTGTTAGACTGGCCGAAACATCCGATAAATTTGTTGCTGTAAAAGAAGCTTCAGGCATAATGTCTCAAATCACAAAGATTGCAAAATATACTCCCGATAATTTCTCTGTAATTTCAGGCGACGATGTATTAGCGCTGCCAATTATTTCAATCGGTGGAAGTGGTGTTATTTCGGTGGCTGCGAATGCATTGCCTGGCAAACTAAGCAGTATGATCCACCTGGTATTGGATGGAAAATATAACGAAGCACGCAAATTGCATTTTGAAATGATCGACATGTTCCAGCTTTTATTTAAAGAAGGAAATCCGGGAGGAGTTAAAGCATTGATGAACATTCAGGGAACCATTGAAAATGAATTGCGTTCACCGCTTTATAAAATTAGCGAGAAAACCTATAACGAAATAAGAGAGTCTTTCCGTAAGCTGAAATAACCGGAAATTAAAATAATTGATTAAAATCGAAGCATTTGTTTTGTTTGGTTGTTTTGAGAAATAAACCTTCGAGGTTCAATTAAGATCTGCTGATTTACTGATTACCTAAATTCAAAGTCCGTTATATCAATAAGATACGTTAGTTAATCAAATAACATGTATCAAAATGCAATGGATTGAGTAATACCGATTTAACAACCAAATGTCGCATACTTTCGTTTTACTCAGCATACTCCTTTGTTGTAGTATCGGCATTAACCATTATAAACTTCGAAATT
>Ga0209249_1001882_pt1 | contig 18431 bp, 17 predicted proteins | sample SaaInlV_200m_DNA_4_FD_184653 | JGI IMG/M metagenome (GOLD analysis project Ga0209249, IMG submission 184653) | Marine microbial communities from expanding oxygen minimum zones in the Saanich Inlet - SI037_S3LV_200m_DNA (SPAdes) (version 2) | ecosystem: Environmental > Aquatic > Marine >...
GTCATCTAACATCATCATGTTCTTAGTTTACTTGCTTATTACAAAAATTAAAAGGCCTCCCCTCCTTTTTGCTTACCCCTATTTATTGAGAAGATACTTCATTTCACAATAATATTCTAGCAAATCCCTTTCAAAAAAACAAGCAAGCTCAAACAATTTCAAATGAATATTTATCTGCAAACAAACTCGGCGTACCACCTGTATGCCAGAAAAGCACTTTATCGGTCGGTTTGAAAAAGCCCTTACGAATGAGATCAAACATCCCACCTGCGGCGCGGCCTGTGTAGACGGGATCAAGCAGCAAGCCTTCATATTTAGCGAATAACTGGACGGCTTCACGCTCGAGGTCGGTCAAAACGCCGTAGCCAGCTTTGCAGTAGGCATCGGTCGCCTGAACATCCGTGAGAGAAAACTTCTCTCGTTCGCCAAGCAGCGCCGAGGCATCAGACGCCAGCGTCGAAACATGCGACTTGAGCCAGTTTTCGTCCTCGTCGATGCTGATTCCGAGAATCTGCCCATCAAAGCCAAAAAGACGTTTTCCGAGAGTCAGCCCAGCGTGCGTCCCGCCCGAAGATGTGGCAAAGATGATCCAGTCGAAAGACGAATCTTGCGCCATGAGTTCTTCTAATGCAAAGGTATAGCCCAATGCCCCTGTCGGGCTGGAGCCGCCATAGGGGACGAGATAAGGCACCCCGCCCGAGGCGAGACTCTGTTCATAAGCCTGTTGCAAGATCCGGTCACGGTCGTTTCGGTCAGTCACCCAGACAATGCGTGCACCAAATAATTTATCCAAAAGAAGATTTGCGGAGGGCTGATCTGGCTCATCCCCTGTCAAAACGAGAATGCAATCAAAGCCATAGCGTGCCGCCGCTGCCGCCGTTTGCCTACAATGGTTGGACTGCGCCGCCCCTGCCGAGATAAGCGTTTTCGCGCCCTGCGTCTGCGCTTCAGCGACGAGGAACTCAAGTTTGCGAGTTTTATTGCCGCCAAAAGCAAGACCGGTCTGATCGTCGCGTTTAACGTAAAGTTGTGCGCTGAGATGTTCTGAAAGACGTGACAGGTGCTCGATGGGGGTAGGAAGATGAGCAAAATTTAGACGAGGGGGATTTTTCATCAAACACTCCTAATTACATATCTTGAAAGCTGATTAAAAATTCTGTTTTAACTTTTTGTATCTTTGGCCAAGGTCTTGTTGCAAGAAAAACAATTTCATATATTCCCCATACCCAAAAAGGAAGCATAATAATACTCACTGTCAAAAACAGAATCATAGATACTAATAATTTTGCACTGACATCTTGAATTTGTGGCACTATTTCAAAAAATAACAACAGAGCACCAGGCAAGGATGCTGACATAGCAAGTAGATGGGGAAGATATTTAAAATTCTCAAGTTGCTTTTTGCCAACTTTATATTTGAGCCTAAATGGAGAAAGCAGCACGCCCAAAATAAAAACAGAAAACCAAAAACCTGTTATTTTCCTAACAAAAAAATCCCATTTCACCATACCAGCTAAAATCAAGCTACCTATTGCAATAGACGTAACCAAAATCATCGCAACAAAAACCAAATCTTGAACAGCTAATGATAAAACTTTTAACGCCACTGCTTTCTCCTTCGGAATCGCGGGAGATTTAATTCTGTTTATTTTGCGATTAAAAATCACAAAAAACAAAATATATGCGCCATAAAAAAGCCCCGAAAAACCCAAGACAGATTTATCAAACCCTGATGCACTGCCAAGGTTGAAAAGGAATATTCCAAGAACAAGTAAGGTTTCACCTAATCCTTTCCCTTTCTTATGACCATGGTAAGAAACGAGTTTTTGTCTCCACAACTCCCTAAGCTCGTTTTCATCAGGTCTTGCCAGAAGCTTACGCATCACACTCATTGCTCATCACTTCTTTCGTTTTTCTCTTTCCCCTTGAACGCATCACATCCAGCACTCTTGGGATGATTTCTGTGTACATCTTATACCAGAATTTATTCGGTGCATAATCCCACGCGCCGAGGGTGCGAACAACATCCCCGCCCAAGCCCTGCTTGAAGCGGAAGACGCCCCACATGCTGTCGCTCTCATCGAAGGTTTCGGGTGCGCCCCAAAGATCGTAGACGGTGCAGCCGCGTTCTTTCGCACGCTTCATCGCTTCCCATTGGAGGAGATAGGTCGGCATTTTGTTGCGGTGATTTGTGGTAGACATGCCATAAACATAATAGGCACGTTCGGCAAAGTAGAAAACGAAGATTGCGGCGACGGGTTCGCCGTCTACTTCGGCGATTAATGGTTCACAGGTTGGAAGGTTTAAGGTTTCAGGTTGATTGAAAGTTGACCAGACAGTCTTGTAGTAACTCTCGTCACGAATAGCGAAGCCATCGCGAACGCTGGTTTCGGCGTAGATTTTGTAGAGCATTGCCCAATCTTCAGGAGTGCCTACACGCACCAATACGCCTTTACGCGCTGATAAGCGGATGTTGTAGCGGGTCTTCGATTTCATCCGCATCAAGATGTCGTCTTCTTCAGCGATCAGGTCAACAAGAACGCTGTTGCGGAATTGGATTTGGTCATCAGAAAACTTCCAGCCACGCTTGGAAAGGGTTTCTTGCCAAAGCTCCCCCGCAGACATAATTCTGCGAGGAGCATGTTCTTGCGACGACGCAGTCTGCTGGGAATCGGGAGATTGCTTCGCTCCGCTCGCAAATTCATCTTCTTTTTCAGGGATACCCGTACCCAACACCACGTCCGGGTCAAGTTTAAGGAAAATAGCTCCCTGCTTTTTGGCAAAAGTCTGTAAATCGCCGAGAACACGCTCTCGAAGGGCTTCATTCTCCCAATCCATTAGCGGACCTTTGGGAGCATATAAAACACTCAAGCGAGCAGCAAATCCGCGAATGGGGAGTGCGCGTTTCAAGATCATCGCAGCAGCAACGACCTTTTCTCCTTCGTACCAAACGAAAGGCAGCGGCTGCCAGCCGTACTTGGCTTTGACCTGTGCCCATTCGCTGGTTTGGAGGAAGTGGGGATTAGGAAGTTCGGAGATGAGGGTGTTCCAGTTGGAATCAGAGTAAGATTTCATAAAGTGTTATTAAATTTCCGATATATTCCCATTATAGAAAGAGAACTTGTTATCAACCCTAAAGAAAAGCTAACAAGAACGCTCCATAAAGGCACATTTTCTGATGCAACATCAGAACCCGCCAAAAATGAAATTCCAAGATATGACAGATAAAAAACAATCAATCCTGCAACAAAAGAGAAAGGTGTATATTCGTACCATTCAGAAATTAAAATATCTTTTTCAAGACTTTCAAAATGCGCTAAAAATATATTACTAGCTATTCTTTCCGTTGCTGTTATTTTCCTGTTTAAAAAAGAACTTAACATTGACATAGGAGTCACTACTAAAATCAACAATAAGATAATTGGAATTACCAATAACCATAAGTCTATTGGAGCTATGACTAGCAAAAAGCAACTAATAGAAGTTGTTATTGTAAAAGATGAGAAAAAAATATCACGAAACCTTTCTTTTTTATCGCCTTGATAATAATTAGACCTGAATCTTCTTTCCCACCGTAACCCGACATATCCAAAAAACAAAGCTGCTCCCACTAACAACGGAGAAAGCAGAACTTTAATAACTTCCATCTTTACAATCATATTTCTAACGCTTAACAGTCCGATAAAACGCATAAAGCAAAGGCTTATAAACCCGATCCAATGCCTGCGCTGCTCGTTTTACTTCACCGCCAAAGCCACGTTTGAAGCGATAAACGCCCCATAAGCCTTCGTTGCGTTGCGTACCCGTGAAATGTTTCTCAAGATGTTCTTCGTCGTGGTCAGGCACACCGTAGAGATCGTAGAGTTCTGCGCCACGTTCTTTTGCCCATCGCATCGCTTCCCACTGGATTAAATAGGTCGGCATCTTATTGCGTTCTTCGTTATTGGATGCACCGTACATATACCAGGCACGATTCCCACTGATGAAAACCATCACGGCCGCGAGGGGTTTGCCTTCATATTCGGCAACCAATAATTCTGCTGTCCCACTTGGCTGAAAGAGATCATAAGCGCGCTGATAATATGCCTGCGTGTGGACACCGAATCCATCCCGCCCGCCGGTCACCTGGATCATTTCGTTCAAAGCGTCCATATCATCCCATGCACGGATGGTGACGCCTTTCTTCGCCGCCAAACGGATGTTATAACGCGTCTTTTGCTTCATCCGCGCTAAAATTTCATCTTCGGTACCACGCAAATCTATGACGATCGTGCGCGGCGGCTGGATCGGGTCACCGATCCGCCAGCCATCAAGTTGATATTGCTGGTCAGCGGCTTCCCATTCGTCGGGTTCGACTTTCAGGAAGATGGCTTTATTCTTCTTGCAAACTCTATCCACTTCTTCGCCGAGTTTCACATTTTTGCGAAAAAGGCTCACAGGCGGCTTGGGAATGTAGGCAATCGTCAGTCCCAATGGCAGTTTGCGAAAGAGTATCTGTACACTCACAGAGCCAGCTTCTGCTCGCACGGCGTACCAGCCAAAAGCGGATTTTAACTGTCCCCACGCATCCGTTTGCAGGATATGCGGGGCGCTGTAGCGGATTTGTTTTGGTTTGGGGGAAATGAATTCAGTCATAAGGTTTAAGGTTTTAGGTTGCAGGTCATAAGTAGGGGCGACCCGCCAGGAAAGTAGAAGAAAAATATACTTAGCAGAGCTAACCCGCTAAAAGAGAAATTTAACTCAAAAAGCACAAAGGGTCGCCCTTACCTTTCAAGAAAATCTGAATTGCACCCGATAGGGTGCGTTGCAGATGGGTTAGCAAAGCCTACCCGAAGTACAATGCATCCAAAAGCGGGATGCAACGCACTGCTCACGCATTAATTTCAGCCCCCGGCACATTCTCGTCGAGGCTGCTGATAATCGCATCCGCATCTCCGGTTTGAGATAACGCGTCCAAATGCCGAACAAGCTCAAGGAGGCGGGCGTTCCCGAGCTCTGCATCCCCATCCAGCCGAAAAATATCAGGGTGCTCGGTCTGGTCATAGGTCGTCTCCGCTTCCCATAAGATCTCAGTCATCTTTTCGCCGGGGCGGATGCCGGTAAAAGCGATCTCAATATCTTCATCCGGTTCCAATCCAGAAAGCCTTATCAAGTCTTTAGCAAGCCCCAAAATACTAACCGGCTCGCCCATATTGAGCACAAAAGTTTCACCGCCCTGCCCCATCGCCGCCGCCTGCAAAACGAGATGTACGGCTTCGGGGATGGTCATGAAAAAACGCTCCATGTCGGGATGCGTAACCGTAACGGGACCGCCACGCGCAATTTGACGTTTGAAGCGCGGGATGATACTGCCGCGGCTGCCGAGGACGTTGCCGAATCGGACAACGGTAAACGCCCGTGAATTTTGGCTTGCTGCCGTTAAAACAAGCATCTCCGCCAGCCGTTTTGTTGCCCCATAAACGTTCGATGGCTTAACCGCTTTATCGGTGGAGATCATCACAAGTCGCTCAACATCTGCATCGAGGGCAACCTGAACAAGGCACTGCGTACCGAGGACATTATTCGTAATGGCCTCTTCGATATTCGTGCGCGCTTCCATCAACGGGACATGCTTATGCGCCGCCGCGTGAAAAATAATTTGCGGATGATATTTCGAAAAAATGCGCGCCAAACGATCAGCATGCCGAATATCAGCAATAACGGGAATATATTTTAAAGCAGGGTAATCCTCTTGTAATTCAACAAGAGCTTCAAAGATACTATTTTCGCCGTGCCCAAGCAAAATCACTTCTTCGGGGTTCCAGCGTGAGATCTGTCGGCAAAGTTCGCTCCCGATGGAGCCACCCGCGCCCGTGACAAGAACTCGTTTCCCTTTCAGTGATGCGCCAAGCAGTTTCTCGTTCGTTCGTGCAGGTTGGCGACGCAAAAGGTCGGTAATATCAACGTTGCGAAGGCGGCTAACATTGATCTTGCCGCCTAGCAACTCATAAATCCCGGGCATGGTACGAAAAGGGACATCTGCTTTTCGACAAGTATTGGCAGCTTCGCGCACAAATTTACCCGGCAGACTCGGGATAGCGAAAATGACTTCATCTACTTGATGGTTTTCAAGTACACGCTCCAGATCATCAAGTCTGCCGATGATCGGCACGCCATAAATCTCTTGTTTTTGCTTGGCGAGATCATCGTCGAGCAAACCGACAGGAATATAGGAGACTTTATCGGTACGTTGCATTTCACGAACAACGAGCGCGCCTGCATCCCCCGCACCGATGATGAGCGCTTTGTGGGCATCACCATTGGGTGCGGAACCTTGCTCAGCGAGAATGCGTAAAGCAAAACGCGAGCCACCGATCAGGACGAGAGAAAGCAGCCAATCGATACCTAAGGCAGAGCGCGGCATCCCCGGTCGAATGAGTTCTGCGCTGAGCAGAAGCAAGATTACACCCGAAGAGGCAACCGAGGCAGTCGTCACTGCCGAGGCGATCAACTTCAGCTCGCTAATGCTAGCGTAGATCCACATACGCCGATAAAGGCCAAAGAAATAATATATAGGGGTTTTTATTAGCAAGGCAACCGCAGCCATCACCAGCATTGCAGGGAAATAAAAGGGCAATTCACCGGCATCCAAGCGTAACGCAAAACTGCCCATGACTGAGATCACAATCACGAGCAGGTCGCCGATGAGAACATAGCGGTTGCGAAGGCGGGGTTTAGAGGAGGATTTTGTCAAAAGGAGAGTACTCCAAAAGTTCAGTATTCGGTAATCGGTATTCAGTAATCAGTATTTGGTGATCAGTGACTGAAAACTGAGTACTGTTCACTGATTACTAGCTTTTCATCCATTCAGCAGTCAAACGCATCCCGTCGAATAACGCAGTCTGCGCTTCAAAACCAAAGGTTTCTTGCGCTTTTTGGGCGCTGCCCACCGAGCGGTAAATATCACCCGCGCGGGGTTCATCGAAGATCGGAGCAGGAGCATCGGGGAAGATTTCGGCAAGATTTTCAACCAGATCTAGAATACGGGTCTCTTGTCCCGTGCAAATGTTGAAGATGCCGCCCGCTGCTGCATCGTTAGCGGCTGCCATTAAGTTCGCACGCGCAACGTCGCCAACATAGATCAGGTCGCGGGTCTGACCACCATCGCCATAAATGGTGACGGCTTTATTCGCCATCATGCGGCTAATAAAGATCGGCACGGCGGCGGCATATTGTGAATCAGGAGCCTGGCGGGGACCAAACACATTGAAATAACGCAAAGCGGTCACATCCAACCCTAGCGATTGGGTAAAAAGTTGGGCGTAGATCTCGTTCACGCGTTTGGATGCGGCATAAGGAGACATCGTCGGCTCTGGCGCAACTTGCTCAGTGAGCGGGAACGCATCTGCCTCCCCGTAAACAGCCGCACTGCTTGCAAATACTACCCGCTGGACGCCTGCTCGGCGGGCTGCGTCGAAGACCATCGCCGTCCCGTTGACATTTGTGTCCAGACAGACGTTTGGGGTATCCATAGATAAGGGGACCGAAACAAATGCCGCTTGATGGAAGACCAAGTCCACGTCCACGAGCGAAGCGGTGAGGGCATCTGCGTTACGAAGGTCGCCTTCAATAACCTCTACATCTGCGCGGACGGCATCCAGATTATCCCATTTTCCTGTTGAAAAATTATCGAGAATGCGGACTTTGTCGCCGCGCTCTAATAATGCGCGAACAATATGCGAGCCTATAAAACCCGCGCCACCGGTAACCAATGAAGTTGTCATTTAGCGTCCTTTGAAACCAAAAACTGTACTAAAAGTACGGAGCAAAATGGTGATATCCATCGCCACTGTGCGATGTTTAATATAGTAAAGATCGTACTCAAGCTTAAGACTCGTACCAAAAATAGATGAGGCGTAACCACTCGTAATTTGCGCCCAGCCGCTGATGCCAGGTTTTACGAGTAAGCGTGCCCGATAAAAGGGAATTTGTTCTTGAAATTCTTTTACAAGTTCTTCGCGCTCAGCACGAGGTCCAACAAGACTCATCTCGCCACGCAAAACATTGAAAAACTGCGGGAATTCGTCAAGGCGCGTTTTTCGCAAAAAATTACCAACGCGCGTCACGCGCGGGTCATTTTCTTGGGCCAGGCGTGCTACACCGTCTGCTTCTGCATCTTGCCGCATTGTGCGGAATTTATACAGCATGAAGGGTTTTCCGCCTTGGCCAAGACGATCTTGTCCATAGAAAACGGGAAAGCCGGTTTCAATAATAATAGCGAGGCTGATGAGCGGCATTGTAACCAGAAAGATCATAATACCGACAACGCTACCGAGCAAATCGACAACTCTTTTGCCGAGTTCGTAAAAGGCGCTTACGCGGGTCTCATCAACAAAAGAGCGGATGAGCCAATCTGACTCCAGATGATGAATTGGAACGCGCCCAGTGATCTCTTCAAATATCGTTGGCATACGAGTGACCATTACGCCAGCTTCTTGCACATCTAAAATTGTTTGGAAAGTGCTGCCCATCATAGACCCCGTGATCGCAACAACAATATCATTGATATTATGTTGCTCGATCAGTTTTATAAGATCCCTATTGCTTCCCAGAACACGAAAGCCTTCAAACTTTGAGCCTATCTTATCCGGGTCATCGTCTGAAAAGCCGACTAAGAGGAAGGGCTTTGGCTCAAGTTCTTCATAAGCTTTTGCCAAAGTTGCGCCCGCCTTGCCTGCCCCAACGATCAATATCCTACGTGTCAAACCTTGCGATGTATATAAGCGAATATACAATAAACGCCATAACCAGGTCAGCAAAGCGGCAATTAATAAAAACGCGCCGATCACAATACGCGGCAACGATGATGTTGGATCTTTTATGATCATAAAGATCAACGCATAGCCCACAAATGCGATAATGCCGGCTATCATAATGCCGCGCTGTGTTTTTTTACGGTTAGCAGCCACCTGTGGCTCATAAAGTTCAATTAATAATAAAAGCCAAACGAAGGGTAAGAAATAGATCCAAAACTGAACGTCTAAGCTGAAAATACTTTCAGCTTTTTTTAACGCAATACCAGTGGCAAGCAAGGCACGCCAGGAATACTCTATCCAAATATAGAGTGAGGCAACCAAAGCAATAATGGAAGCCAGTAAATCGCCTAAAAACAAAATAACGCGCTGCTCCAGGTTTCCCAGACGAAGAGATGGAGGACGAGATAAATGATCAGTCATTTTGACCCTTGAAAACAGAAGTGAGCGCGCTCCACAGAAGCCCGCCCCCCCATGAGATATGCATAATTGCGATCGGAATTGGCAAGCCAAATATTTTTTTCTTCAAGGCTGCTCCAAAAAGAATCAAGAAATAAAGAAATAGTTCCAGACTCAAAAGAAAGAAGGCAAGACGAAAGAAAAACCCAAGGATAAAGAAAAATATTACACTCAATAAAAAAAGCGGCGGCAGGGCTTGTCGCCATCTTAATGTTTCAGGATACCGACACAACATTTTCCATTTCCAGAAGCCATAGCGCCAATATTGTTGGGCCAGCGCAGCAAATGTGGGCCGAGAAAAATAAACGGTCTGGATGGCAGGATCAAGCCAAATCGTACCACCTGCCTGGCGGATGCGCGCATTCAATTCGTAATCTTCGTTCGCAAGTAAATTCTCATCAAAAAGACCGATGCGATCAAAAAGCTCACGTTTAAATGCACCGAACGGGACAGTATCCACCTTTTGGGCTTGCGTGGCGTGCCGATAAAGCGCATCCCCCACCCCAAGCGGATGCGCCGCCGCCGCCGCTATGGAAGCAGCGACCCAACCCTCCGTACTCGGGCGGATATCCCACACCCCGCCAACGTTATCGCCACGCTCAGCAGATAATCCGTCCACGCTGCGTGCCACATAATCGGGCGCGGGGGCAGAGTGAGCGTCCATGCGGATGATGATCTCGCCGCGTGCCGCGCTTATTGCTCGGTTAAGTCCCGCCGGGATAATGCGTGCCGCGTTATCGACCACAGTCACATCCAATTCAGGATGCGCATCCTGAAAAACTGCAATTTCATTGCGCGTATTATCTTCCGAAAACCCATCTGCAACAACAACTTCCATCTCTGCAACAGGATAGGTTTGTGCAAGAATAGCATCCAGCAAAATGCGGATGGTCTTCTCTTCGTTAAAGCAGGGAATGATAACAGAAACTGTAGGTGGCATTTTCAAAAAAGGACGCAATACAAAAGCGTATTGCGTAGTGTTATGACTTTCTTATGATGAAAGCGCAGGCAAAGAAAGCGTAAAAGTTGTCCCTTTGCCTACCTCGCTTTGAACGCTTATTTTACCACCATGCGCCAAAACTATCTCACGCACAATCGCCAGCCCCAATCCGCTGCTGTGTTTACCTTGCCTGCTGCGAGCAGGATCAGCCTGATAAAAACGTTCAAAAATATGTGGCAAGGCTTTAGGCGAGATGCCTGCGCCCGAATCGCTAACTCGAATATAAATTTCTTTGCTAAGAGCCTCTGCCCTTACGTGGACCGTATCTTGCGCAGAAGTATGCTTGAGCGCATTATCGATCAGATTGGTAAAAACCTGCGCAAGCCGGTCACCATCTCCCATCACTGTAGCAGGATCTGGCGTATCAATTTGCAAAGCGACTTCTTTTTGATTGGCTTGCAGGGCAAATTTCTCATCAGCATTGCGCAGCAAGGCAGCGACATCCACCGGTACAAACTCCATTTCTACGATCCCGGCATCAAAGCGTGCCAGTTCCAGCAGATCGAGCGCCATGCGGTGCATCCGTCCGGATTCATCGTAGATCACTTGCGCCGCCTGTTGACGGGATTCTGGCGTCTCTGCCGCCCCATCCAGCAGGGCCTGGGCAAATCCTTGAATAGAAGTCAGCGGCGTTTTAAGCTCATGCGAAACATTGGCAACAAAATCCCGTTGCGATTGTTGCGTGGTCTGTACGCGCTCAACCATCTCATTAAAGGCTTGCGCCAATTCGCGCACTTCTTGCGGTCCGCGCACGGGGACTTCGGTTACGGGGGCGGGCATCTCATCTGCGGCGGTTAACATGCCTTGTAAGGGGTCAGCAACCCAACGCGCCATGCCAAAGGCTAAAAGCAATGAGAAAAGCAAGGCCAGTGTACCTGCTCCCCAAAAAGGCGGGAATAATTCATCACGCAAAACCGTCAAAATAGGCACAGTGGGGCGTGGCGTAGCAACGACCAAACGCTGTCCGTTTTCCAGGCGAGCTGTGACATAAAGCCAAAGCTGCCCCTGATCGTCACGCAATGATGGCGTTGAACGGGCAGCGCTTAGACGCGGCAAAGTAATTTTGCTTTCATCGGCACGCGTATCATAGAGTAGCCCATCTCTCGTGCCAAAAAGAATAAACCTTACTTCAAAATTTTCATCTGCCCGCTCCAAAACATTTCGCAAGTCCTGATCAGACATTCCCAAAAACTCGTTTTGGCGATCCAAGATCACAGTCTGAATTGCCTGCAGACGCGTTGTTGTCTGACGATAAAGCAGCGGGCTGCGTAATAGATAGATCGTTAAGGCGATCATCAAAAAACCGAGCGCAGCCAAAATCAGGAGCGCATAGGTTAGCCAAAGTCGGGAGCGAAGCGAGGAAAAGAATTTCATGATTTTGTCAGCCAGAAGGAAGCCACTCGCTGCGTCGAGTCTGTCACACGCACACGCTGAGCGGGTCTATAGCCAGGGATCCAGACAATTTCATCGTCTACACATAAAAGCGGATACCTGTCTCGTGCGCGGCGCAGCAATTTGACATTGATAAAAAAATCTTTGACTTTCATAGACCTACCCTCCATGCCGAGGGGTTGGAATTTATCGCCAGCGCGGCGGGAACGCAGAGTCAATTCTTCACTCAAAGTATCCGCATCGAGCGTGACCTGAAATGGGTCATCGTTTTCGAGCATTGGTGCAGTCTTGAGCATTTTACCCTTTAAGGCCCAACCCGCGCCGAGATCAATTTCGCAGGGAAGCGAGAAAGGCTGGATATCCACGCCCATTTGCGGAAAAGAATCGAGGGGCAGAGTTGACGGGCTATCTGTCAAGTAGAGGACATCCTCCTCTTTGAAGAGAACCAAGCCCGAGGCAAGGTCGATCCGCTGCGCTGAATCGGGGGAGGAAATAAATTGGGTGGCACGTTCGAGGGTAGAAAAGGAGATGTCCATTTGTCCAGGGCGCAGCTTTTCTACAGCATATTTGATAAGGTTGCGCATTAATGCGGGAGAGAGTTTAGCGAAAGAAGAAAGATGGAAAGATGTGTGGTTTTCGGTTTCAGCGATAACGATTTCCTGCCAGGTTCTGTCAATTAGTTCGGCAAGGAGAGCGTGGTCGCCGCTTAGGGTATGGCTGGTGCGCTGAAGGCTTTCGCGAAAGCGGGGATTGTATTTTTCAAGCTCAGGAATGAGATGATGGCGCAGACGATTACGAAAGAAATCATCGGAGGCGTTGCTGGGGTCTTCATGCGGAACGAGATCATGCGCGGCACAATAAGCGACGGTATCGGCGCGCCAAAGGTTAAGGATGGGGCGCACAAGGGGAATTTGGGGGTCGAAAGCGGGCAGAATCGTTTGAGGCTGAATTCCTTTTAAACCAGACAAACCCGCGCCACGCAAAAAATGCATCAGGACAGTTTCGACCTGATCGTCGGCAGTATGACCGACCGCAACAGACTGAGCTTTATATTTTCGCGCTTGAGAAAAGAGAAAACGATAACGCAGATTGCGCGCAGCTTCTTCGATGGTCTGCTTCTGGGATTTGGCGTAGGCGGTGACGTCGTCACTTTCGCTAACGAAGGGCAGCTTATAATGTGCGGCAATACTCTCTACAAACTTGACGTCTTCGACAGATTCGTGGCGCAGTTGATGGTCAAAATGCGCCACGATGAGGGAGTAGCCCTGCTCGTATAAGGTGCCCAGCAGGCAGAGGCTATCCGCGCCACCGGAGACGCCGACGATGATGGGTGCTTGATGAGGGGGTTTTTTATCCACAAAGATTCACAAAAGAATGGGACACGGATATTACGGACTTGACGGGTCTTCACGGATAAAACCAAACGTTTTTAAAAATCCGTGTAAATCCGCTTGATCGGCGCAAACCCGCGTTCTGTTCTAGAGCTGATAAAGCTCAACCAACACCCCGCCCGTAGACTTGGGATGGATGAAGGCGTATTTTTTGCCATCTGCGCCTGTGCGTGGAAATTCGTTGATAAGTTGGACGCCTTTTTCTTTGAGCTGTATCATCATCGCTTCAATATCATCCGTTTCGAGGCAGAGATGGTGCATTCCTTCGCCGCGTTTGGCGAGATATTTGGCTAAGCCTGAATCATCTGTCGTTGGGCGGACGAGCTCCACTTCCGTGCCGCCAACGGGCAAAAAAGCGATCTGGGCAGATTCGGCAGGAACATCACGCAATTCGGCGAGTTCGAGACCGAGGGCATCACGCCAAAAAGCAAGGGAAGATTCGATATCGGAGACAGCGACGGCAATATGATTGATCTTTGTAATTTTAGGCATGAGAGATTTGAGACCTTAAATTTCTATTCCTAGAGATGCTCCGTTATTTTCTTTTCGTTAAGATAACCTGCGTTTTGATCAAGTTGGAAAAACGCTCCCAATCGGCATCTGTCTTGAAGAAATAGCGCGGAAAGATGAGCAACATGCCCGTCAGGGTAACGAGAGTGACTAATCCTTTTGCTTGTTGCTTACGATTGAAATCCGTCCACGTGTAGGATTTGTCACCTTTTTCAAAATGATAGGTAATGCCTTGCTTGGTGATACGTCCACGCAGGGGACGCTGGACGGAAGTGGTATTCCACATTTTGCGTGCACCAAGATAGGGTGGGACGTAGGCTTGGTAGAGAATAAGTCCCATAAGCAAAATCAAGGCGATTTCGATGACCTTGCCTGCGAAGTCGCCTGTAGCGATGATCTCGTTGATCGTAGTGATAGTTATTACGCCGAAGACCAGCGCAACAAAAATATACATTAACCGCGAGGTGCGCCCTGGCTGATTGGCAAGGCGCACGGCATTGAAGAAAAGTTCTTTGGTGTATTGTCCGTTGAATTTTATTTGCATAGGTTCGTAAATTCTTTCTGAAAATTATCTTTTCGTAGTATACAACAAAAGTATGTACTCAATGTAAAAAAATAGAACACGGTATTTTACACCGTGTTCTATCACTTAGAAGCTCACATTACGCAGCGACATTGTATACCTAAACGTTCCGCCCCCCTGCCCCTCGCTTCGCTGGGGCGTCCCCCCATTTTGCAAGCAAAATAGGGGGACAGAAAAAATTATCGTCAGGTCTCCCCCAAATTTGGTTTTCAATTTGGGGGAGATGTCCGAAGGGCAGAGGGGGCAAGTATTGAGCGTTAATGCCTTTACTGCGTAACATCAGTTAGAAGATCAATTATTTAATCCCAGGTAAAGCGATCGGAGCAATCGAACCTGATCCCGCTGGGGGAAGTAACGTGCCGCTGCCAATCATCACTACTGACGGTATAGCCATCAAGGGGATTGATGGCGGTATAAATTTTGGATGCCTGCCAATGTGAAAGATGGAAGGATTGCCAGGGGCGCGTCTCTTTGAAACGGTATTCGTTCTGGTACCAGTGACAGATCAATGAAGCGGAAGCAGCTTCACGGGTCACGTTTGAGACGGATGGATCATCCATCGCATCTGCCAAAGCAGGGATAGCATCATTTGAAAGAGAGGCAAGGTAGGCAAAATCCAGTTCTCCACCGCCAGCCGAACGGGCCATATTTTGGCGGACGATAAAGGAATCTACATTGAGCAGGCTAAGAGTCGCAGCAAAACCGATGATCGCAAATGCCATCGCGGGCGCAAAGGCACGCTGCCGCTGCCTGATCTCCAGTGCAACGACCGTGATGAGCAACGCGCCCAGCCAAATCATGAAGATATGCGGGTAAGTGCGCAGACGTGAAAATCCATAAACTGTTTCATAGAGCGTCAGGCGCTGAAATGCCGAGGCCAACATCACCAGCACGAGCAAAACCAGTGTGATCCCCAAAGCGGAAAATATCTTTTTCTTTCTTTCATCAGCCCGGCGTGTAATCGAACTCAAGCCCAAAAATAGCAGCAGACTAAAAATCGCCACCGTCACCAGCTCGCCAAAACCGCGTCGCGCATATTCGGCATAGGTATAGCCTTCAATATTGATATTGACCTGACCACCAAAAAAATACTGAAATTGCACCGCTACAAAAGCTGCAAAAAGTAAAAGCACGCTGCACAATACAATGCTGGCCTCTGTAAAACCTAAAAAGGGTGTGAGCACGGGCTTCTCTTCGCCGATCAATTTTTCATCCTGGCTGTTGCGCGCTGCATAGAGCAGAACGCCAACCAAAATATAAGAAAGGATCAAAATATAAATGCCGCGAAAGATATATTCGGGCAATTTCTCAAGGCGGAAAAGCTCAACGAAAGCATCCATGCGCTCTGCAAAAACAAGATCTGCGGATGAAAGCAAGCCGGCGAAAATCGCCACGACCGGCAGGGCGATCAGTAAGCCGCGTACGATAGGGACAAATTTCTTCGCTTCGCGCTCTTCCCCATTTTGCCTGTACTCTTCAGAGTGCTCTCGTTCCTTACGCGTTTTATTGATGAAAGACAGCCCCCCGCCTAACGCGCTCCCCATCAGGCGAAATTGCCCCGCCACATAATCGCTGAGACTGTAATCGAGCCAACGTCCGCCGAGAAATGAGATTGCAAAGAATGCCAGAAAGACAAGCGTTAGCGAATAGTTAAGGAAAGTAGTCAGCGGTTCAGCACGGATAAAGGTCATCGTCGCGAAAAAGCCGATGGGCAATAGCAACCATAAACTACGTTTGTTCGGGCGGATGCCATCCTCGGCGAGAACGCGGATTCCGCTAATCAGTATCAGCGTGACAAAGATCGCAAAGGAAATACCGGGCGTCTTATCCCAAAAAAGAATGTCGAAGGCAATGCCTAGAAGAATAGTGGTTGTCCAGAGTCGTTTTGAATTGAGCATAATGATCTCCTTGTCTCAATTGGATATAAAATCTTCGTGATGAAAATACTATCTTTCGCCTAGCAGAAGGTCTCAAAAGCTATCAACTTTCCTTTTTTCTAGTAAAATGGGGTCAATTAATTAATTCTCGGAGGCACTAAACATGGAATGGATCACAAACCCATCCGCATGGATCGCATTACTGACATTAACTACCTTAGAAATTGTACTTGGTATTGATAATATCATTTTTATTTCTATACTAAGCAGTAAATTGCCCGACCACCAACAAGGCAAAGCACGCCAGATCGGCTTAATTGCTGCGCTCGGCACACGCATCTTATTACTACTCTCTATTTCCTGGGTTGTGCAATTAACAACACCACTCTTCACAGCATTCGACATAGGTATTTCAGGGCGAGATCTAATTTTGCTCAGCGGCGGCTTATTTCTACTCTGGAAAGCCACGCATGAAATTCATGATAATTTGGAAGGACATGTCAGCAAAGAAAGTGCCGACGCAAAAGACGTATCCTTTGGGAGCATTATCGCCCAAATCGCTGTGCTAGATATTGTCTTCTCGCTCGATTCTGTTATCACCGCAGTTGGCATGGCAGATGACCTCGCCGTAATGATCATCGCGGTGGTAATCGCAGTAGGCATCATGCTCTTTGCCGCCACGCCCCTCAGTGAATTTGTCAATGAGCACCCCACGCTCAAAATCCTTGCGCTCAGCTTCCTTTTACTCATCGGCTTAAGCCTTGTCATGGAAGGACTACACCAGCACATCTCTAAAGGCTATATCTATTTTGCAATGGGTTTCTCGGTCTTTGTCGAAATACTTAATCTTCGCGTGAAGGCAAAAACGGCTAACCCCGTTCAGTTGCGAACACGCTATGTAAAACAAGAGAAGAAAGAAAACAGTAAAGCGACATCTTAGAATAAAAATGATCTTTTATTGGCTGCTTGGCTATTTTTCCGGTTCGCTCCCCTTCGGCTTATGGATCACGCGTCTCGTTAAGGATGTGGATATCCGCGATGGCGGCTCTGGTCATGTCGGGACGACCAATACGATTCGGCAAGCGGGATTCGCGCCGGGTGCCGCTGTTTTAATCCTCGACATCTTGAAGGGATTCCTGCCCGTCTACTTTGCGCTTCGCGCGGGACTTCCGGTTTGGTCGGTGGCCGTCGTCGCTGGTCTGGTCGTGATCGGACACTGCTACCCCGTCTTTGCCAATTTTCGCGGCGGCATGGGACTGGCATCCGCTGGCGGGGCGATGATTGCAGTTAACTTCACGGCTGCGCTGATCGTTCTCGCGTTATTGATCCTGCTTGTGCTCATCATCCGTCACTCGGCACGCGCTGCGCTCTTTACAGGGCTACTCGCCCCCATTTTGCTCTACCTACTCCATTTTCGCGGCACCGAATTATGGGTAATGGCTGCAACCGGGATCGTGGTCGCATTCCGTTTCACCGTGGATTGGAACCGTCAATATCGCGAGTTGTGGCTGGATAGGGAGAATAAACAAGGTTAAAAACACAGTGTTTTTGACGCAGAGAGTCATTTATGAAGCAAAAAGTGACGTATAATTCTGTCTTTTGAATATTGTGCAGCGTTTTATGCGGTTAAATGATAGAAAAGTTATGTTTCGATTCGTTTTTCTCCGTATAATCTTCAAAACTTATTTTTATACAGCGTTTTAATCCGCCTATCACCTAGTTAGCCTGCATTATTAGTAGAGTGAATTGAATAGGAATTTATTATGGTAAATATTTCTCAAGTGATAACCCAAGATGACATTGAGGCTGTGCAAGAGTTACTTTTTGAGTATCTATCCTGGGCTACTGGTCAAGCCAAGGCTCTTTACCACCAAGATGTCGATGTAGATGAAATGCTAAGCCATTCGATGTCTGAAATCAATGTATTCTCTCCACCTTCGGGTTGCATCTTATTAGCAAGAGTGGATGGCGAGGCAGCAGGCATGGCCTTCATGAAGCCTATTAGAGAAAATGCGTGTGAGATCAAGCGAATGTACGTCCGACCGAAATATCGCGGTAACAAAATTGGCAGAAGTCTACTTGATCAATTAATTCAAATTGCAAAGGAAATTGGGTATTCAATGATACTGCTAGATAGTGCGCAATTCATGAAGGCCGCTCATCCACTTTATCGTTCTGTGGGCTTTTTAGAAGTTGAGCCTTATGCCGAGGCTGAAATGCCGGACGACTTTCACAAGCATATGGTTTTCATGAAATTAGAATTATGACATTCTTGTTTTTGTACTGCAATAAATGCAGGTTACCGATTACTGCACCTGTCAAGAGCAGTGAAAAAACTCTTGTGATCTGAGCCAATTGATCTAAAAAACAAAAACTGCCAAATGAGATATCAATCTCCGGGCAGTTTTTTTGTTTCCGGGAAGGTTT
>Ga0209249_1001884_pt1 | contig 18417 bp, 16 predicted proteins | sample SaaInlV_200m_DNA_4_FD_184653 | JGI IMG/M metagenome (GOLD analysis project Ga0209249, IMG submission 184653) | Marine microbial communities from expanding oxygen minimum zones in the Saanich Inlet - SI037_S3LV_200m_DNA (SPAdes) (version 2) | ecosystem: Environmental > Aquatic > Marine >...
ATTGATACCAAATCGAAATATTCAAATAACTCTTCTGGCAGTAAGTGGCGTAGTAGTATTTCCATTTCCATGGATGAAAGATAAAAGAAAACTTTTTATCCCACCAACCCGATAATTAAACTGATCCGAAAAAATCCACATTCAATAAAAATAAATGTGTAGGTTAAAAACATACAAAATAACAAACTTAAACAGAGATATTTCTTCTGATTTTTCCAAAACCCGCTTTTTTATCCGAAAAACCTCAAAAAAGGAAAAGACACGGTTCAGTTTAATAGGAAAGTCAACAACGCCTCAATTTATTGCTCAAGTAAAATTTATACTTTATCAGGATCTTCTATTTTAAGTTTCTTGCGCTTGCTGTTTTTTTGATCCTGACCATAGCCGTAACCATAGCCATAGCCATAACCATAACCATAGCCATAACCATAGCCATAACCATAGCCATAACCATAACCGTAACCAGCAGAAAATCCTGTATTGTTTTTACCAAGTTGTATATTGTTTACCAAAATCCCAACACCTTTAAGCTGATGTTTTGAAACTTCAACCAAAGCAGTTTTTAAGCCCTGTTTTTGTGTGTATTTGTGTCGTACAACAAACAGGTTTACGTCGACAATTTCATTTAATTGGAAGTGGTCGGCCACAAAACCCACAGGAGGTGTGTCAATCACAATAACATCATAAATTATTTTTAATTCTTCAATTAATTCGAATAATTTAACGTCGGTCAACATTTCTGCCGGGTTTGGTGGAATTGGCCCGGCTGGAATCAATTTTAAATTTGGGTGTTTTGTTTTAAATGTAATATCTTCCAACTTTGCTTTTCCAATAATATAATTTACAGCTCCCAAATCAGACTTTAGTTCAAATTCTGCATTCATTTTTGAATTACGCAAATCCAAATCTAGAATTACAGCATTTTTACGCATAAGGGCAAACGATGACGCAATGTTAATGGCATTGTATGATTTGCCCTCTTTTGGAAACGTAGATGTAACTGCAATTATTGGTTTCTCTTTTCCCTTGGCCATTAAGTTGAGTTTGTTACGAATAGCCCGGTATGGTTCCGTAGCCGGGGAATTTGGTTTATCTAAAACAAGGGTACGGCTTGCAAATTCCCTTTCGTTATGAAATATATGGCCAATAATCGGATAATTAGTTATTGCTTCAATTTCTTCCTGCGACATTATTTTATTGTTGAAAAAATCAAGCAGGAAAATAATGCCTGCCGGGAAAGCCAAGCCGAGCAGAATAGCAATGGCATAGATCTTTTTGGATTGTGGTTCAACGGGACCTCCCAAAATCTGAGGTTCTTCTATAACCTGGCTATCGGGGATATTTGAAGCTTTTGCAATCTGGGCTTCCGAAAGTTTTTGTAACAGAAAAGTATAAGTTTCATTATCAAGTTTGTACCCACGCTCAATATTTACATAATCACGCTCGGTTGCCGGCAGGCGCCGTACTTCGGCTTCTAAACTTCGTATCCTGGTTTTTAGGTTATCCAGGGTCATGTCAGACTGAGAGACAATACTATTTGTGTTTTCGAGCAATGAATTTTTTACACTTTCGATTTGGGCATTTAAACGCAAAATAGTAGGATGCTGTGAATTTTGCCGAATAGATGTCTGACTTGATTTTTGTGTTATCAAATCATTTAATTGTAAAATCAAACTATTAAGTAAGGGATCCTGGATCCCCATTGCTGAAGGTGCAATTAATGTTTCCAGTTCCTGAGTATTCATAAAATAATCCCTCAAATAATGATAATATTTGTTTTGGACTTCCATGGCTATTTTTTCATTGTCAAGGGTGTTCATTTGTTCAAGCAATTGCTGCGACTGCATTGAAATATCAAGTAGCTGATTTTCGCTTTGAAACGACTCCATTCTTGTTTCCGAAATATTTAACGAATCGGATATACTTTGTAACTGGATACTTATAAACTGAATGGTGCGGTTCGCATTTTCATTCTTTTTACCCAAATTATCCAACTGATAAACGTTTGTTAACATACTTAAAAAATCAATCCCCTTTTGCCTATTATAATCGCGAAGGGTAATGTGTAAAATCGAGGTTTCATTTTCGGGAAGCGACACATTTAACAAATTCCGATACTTCCTAACCAGCGAACTTTTTGTGTGAAACCTAAATTTAAAATTGTTGTTTCCAAGCGGATTAAAGTGTTCATTTAATAAAATAGTAAAAGAAAATTCATCGGATGTTAACCTTGTGCCAGGCTCGATGGCACGCGAAAACGAATATACCGGCAAATTTTTAATAATTTTATCTTCCTGATAATTATACACCCTGCCATTTTCCCCTTCCGCAGAAATAGCAAGTTTTCCATCAGAATGGATAGTCAGGTTAAAATCGGCTTCAATCAGCTGCGGATGATCCTTTTCCCAAAGCACCAGAAAAGGTGCCGCTGTATAACTTTCCGAAACCGCTACCCTTCCTGAGGAATAATAACTAACTTCAAAATCAAGCTTATCAAGGGTTTTTGCTACAACTGGTGTCGATTTAAGGACTACCATTTGGTTAAAAATATTCCGCATACTGTTCATGCCCCCTAAACCCTGAAAAACATTTCCAGTTGCCCCGGCCCCTCCCAGAAGTGGGGAACTTACTTGATCTTCTTCAACAAGTAAGGTCGAGCTAATTTCATAAATTGGAGTGGTATAACGAACATAAGTATAAGCAAAACCGCCTGCAAGAATTACAGACAATACAAACCAATACCAATACCTAAGAAACTTAAAAATTATTTTTTTTATATCTATTGAATCGTCTTCATTCAACTGGTTGGCAGAGATATTGTTTAATTCCGGCTGTGTCATTATTTAAATAAATTTAAGATGAGTAATCCGATTGAAATTACAGAAGCAGTTATACTTAAAGGTGCAGAGTATGACAAGTTTTTCGCCCCATAAACCTTTGTGCTGGGTTCTACATAAATCAAATCGTGGGGTAAAATATAAAAATAGGGAGATAATATCAAATCAGGATCTGTCAAATCCAGTTGCACTACAAGTTTTCCTTCTGGCATTTCACGAATTAGTTTCACATTTTTTCGGTTACCGTAATCGGTAACGTCGCCTGCCCCCCCCAGGGCTTCAAAAATAGTTAGCTGATTTTTTACCATAATCTTTTGTCCCGGGCTTTTCACTTCGCCCAAAACCGTTACCGTCCGGTTCACCAGCCGCACAAATACCGAAGCACCTTCCAGGTATTTATCAACTCCAACTTGAATAAAATCGCGCAAATTACCTGTGGTTAAACCTGCCACTTGTATTTCTCCCAACTGCGGATATGCAATTTTTCCTTTTTCATCGACCAGGTAAGTAATTAATTCCAGGCTTGATCCAGTGGCACCAGAATTTGTTTGCGAAATTGCCAAATTCAAAAATGCCGCATTTAAAGGATCATCACTTATCACCCTGATATACAACTGATCGTTAGAACGTATCCGGTACTCTACCGGCAATGGACCGTTTGTGTAGGTTAATCCGGTTTTAATACCGTTCAAATAAGTCACTTCCTGCAATGGTGTGCTACACGAAGTACCAAATACCAAAAACAACCATAATACAAATAAAATCCTTCGATAACGTAAGTTCATGGGCAACGTTTAATTTTTTGATTATATAACAAAAATAGCAAAATATTTTTCCATGCCATTTTTTAATCCCATTATATTCAAGAAAATTTACTGTATCGATCTCCGCAGAACACAGAATTCGGTTTTTATTTAATCAATCATGGTTTAAAATATGAAAGTAGATTTTATACTTAATGAATTTCTTTTTCTTGCGTTTAAACCACGAATTATTAACATTTAAATTTCTAATTTATTCAGTGAAAAGAAATATTTTCTATTTTAGCCATGTTTTTGAGTAATTTTATAACTCGATTTATTAATCACTTTTAACTACAAATATGTAATTGAGGAGGCGAAGCTGTGAAATAAGACTTCGGATCGTTTCATTTTCAAATCTTTAAAATCACTTTAACTCAAAATATATTTTAATTAAAAAATCTTCCCTTTAAAATATTATATCAGTGTCTGTCAAATTGCATCATTATAATTTAATAAGTTATTATAATCTCGGTAAGTTGATTTTAAACATTTGATATTTAAAAACAAACAATAGCATGCTGAATTCATTAATTACATCCAAAACCCGGATAAAACTTTTATTAAAGTTATTCCTAAACTCCAAAACAACCAGTCATTTACGTGGATTGGAGAAAGAATTTAATGAATCAAGCAATTCGATTCGAGTTGAACTAAACCGGCTAATAGATGCCGGGCTCCTAACATCTGAATTTATTAAAAACAAAAGATTTTATAAAGCCAATACCGAGCATCCGCTGTTTAATGATATTAATAGTATTTTAAGAAAAATGGTAGGTATCGACAAATTAGTAGAACGGGTTACCAGTCAAATTGGAAACCTGGAAACAGCATACCTGACTGGGGAATTTGCATCTGGGCGCGATTCAGATACCATTGAATTAGTTTTAATTGGTGAAGATTTAGATAAAAAATACATCAATAGTCTGATTAATAAAGCAGAACAATTAATGGATCGAAAAATAATTTATCTTGTCCTTACATCAGAGCAGATGGAATATTTCCTTAAAGATAAACCAACTTTGCTCATTTGGAAAAGAGATGTACAATTAGAAAGTTAGGTACAAGTTTTGGCCTTGCCCAAATACTATAAAAAATCATTAGAATTTAATAGATTATATAAAATATTTTTCTAGAATGAAAATAATGTACTATCTGCTAAAAACGAGAAGCTTACCTAATATTTAACACCTTAAATTATGAAAATTTTAATCACTGGAACAGCCGGTTTTATTGGCTTTCACCTTGCAAAAAAACTACTTGAAAGAGGCGATACAGTAATTGGCATTGACAACATAAACGACTACTACGATATAAACTTGAAATATGCCCGACTCGAAGAGACAGGGATCTCGAACAAAGCTAAAAAATGGTACGAACCCATACAAAGCACAAAATACCCCAATTATACTTTTATGCGGATGAACCTTGAAGACAGGGAGCAGTTGATGAATTTTTTTGAAAAAGAAAAGTTTGACAAAGTATGTAATTTAGCAGCACAAGCGGGTGTGCGGTACAGTTTAGAAAACCCGCATATTTATATTAGTAGCAACGTAATAGGTTTTATCAATATTCTTGAAGCATGTAGGCATAACAATGTAAAACATTTGGCTTATGCCAGTTCATCAAGTGTATATGGCAATAATACCAAAATGCCCTTAAGTACAAGCGACAATGTTGACCACCCGATAAGTTTGTATGCAGCAACAAAAAAAAGCAACGAATTAATGGCCCACACCTACAGCCATTTATTTAACCTGCCAACCACCGGCCTACGCTTTTTTACTGTTTATGGGCCATGGGGGCGCCCCGACATGGCACTCTTCCTTTTTACAAAAGCTATTCTTGAAAACAAACCCATTCAGGTTTTTAACCATGGAAATATGGTCCGCGATTTTACTTATATCAATGACATTATTGAAGGAGTAATCCGTGTTATCGACAACCCGCCAGTACGGGGTCAGTTTAATGCTGGACTCACAGAGAATCCCGAAGTTTCGGACGCCGTCGCTGCCCCAGCCCCACAATCATCGGCCGCTGCCACCCAGAACGTAGCTAAAGGGCAAAAGATCGAAGCCCAAAGCTCTCAGCTCACAGCTCACAGCTCTTCACTCACAGCTCCCTACAAAATATACAATATTGGCAATTCCTCTCCGGTAAAACTTATGGATTACATTAAAGCCATCGAAAAACATTTGGGTAAAAAAGCTAAAAAAGAATTCCTGCCCATGCAACCTGGCGATGTCCCAAGAACAGAAGCTGATGTAACAAACCTTATAAAAGATTTAGGTTATAAGCCAGACACAACTGTAGAGAAAGGAATTAAAGAGTTTGTTAATTGGTATAAAATTTATATTGCTAAAAAAATCAACATATCAGACAGAAATTAGGAGAACAACTTTCATCCATATTGAAACGTACCTTTCATAGTCGGCGAATTGAAATAACAGATACTTTAATTGCACAACAATCGGGAAGGAATCTGTTAACCTTCGCCTTTATTTGGTATAAAACCACATTTCTATTAATATTATTTATGATTTTGTCAATTATTAAATGACCAGCCTCAAACAAAAAACAGCAACCGGTTTAAAATGGAGTGCTTTTGAGCGGTTTTCAAAACAGGGAGTAGGTTTTATAATTAGTATTATTATTGCCCGCATTTTATCACCTTCCGATTATGGGATAATCGGTATGATTTCTATTTTTACCGGAGTATCAACAATATTTATTGGTGCAGGTTTTGGTACGGCCTTAATTCGCAAACAAGATCGAACAGACATTGATCTTTCAACCGTTTTTTATTACAACATTGTAGTTAGCTTGTTTTTTTATTTGATTTTATTTATTTCAGCCCCATACATTGCACGTTTTTATGATACGCCCATTCTTACACCAATAACACGGGTTGTTAGTATCAATATGGTAATTGGGGCTTTTGGTTCAATTCAAGTTACAAAGCTCAACATAGCAATCGATTTTAAAACACAATCAAAAATATCAATCATTGCATTAGTTATTACCGGAACCATTGGAATAGTAATGGCCTATTCAGGCTTTGGGGTATGGGCTTTGGTATTTCAGCAACTGGCTTCTACAATTGTATCAACTGGCTTGTTATGGTATTTTATTGGTTGGAAACCCGTATGGGTATTTTCCATAAATTCATTTAAAGATCTTTTTGGCTTCGGTTCAAAATTAATGCTCTCCGGCTTGCTGGATACTATTTACAAAAATATTTACCAGGTGGTCATCGGGAAAATGTTTACATCAGCCGATTTGGGATTTTTTACGCGGGCAAAAGGACTTGCACAACTACCTTCATCAAACGTTACCAATATAATACAGCGGGTTACTTTCCCGGTTTTAAGCGAAATGCAAAACGACACCAAAAGGCTGGGAAACAACTACCGTAAACTACTAAAAATGTCAGCGTTTGTGATTTTCCCGATGATGATGCTTTTGTGTGCGCTTGGCGAACCCCTAATTAAAATATTATTAACCGACAAATGGCTTCCTGCGGTACCATTTATGCAGGTATTATGTTTTAGTCACATGTTATATCCAATCCACTCGTTAAACTTAAATCTACTACAGGTAAAAGGGCGGTCTGACCTTTTTTTAAGGTTAGAAATTATAAAAAAAGTGTTGATAACCATTGTACTTTTTGTAAGCGCACCATTTGGTGTTTTGGTTATGTGTTACGGAACAATATTAACATCAATATTTTCATTGATTATCAACACTTATTACACCGGAAAAATTATACAAATAGGTTTTTTCAGCCAGGTAAAAGATATGTTACCTGTTATGATTTTATCTTTTGCAACCGGTTTTGTGGCTTACTTACCTGCATTTTTCGTAAAACAAAGCTATTTTCAACTTATCTCAGGGGGAATATTGGGAGGGCTATTTTTCATCGGTGCCTCTTATTTATTTAATTTCAGCGAATTTATTGAGGTAAAAAATTTTATATTCAAAAAAAACAAATAATCTAAGAGACTGTAAATAAATGGATGAAATAAAAAAACCAATTTATGTAACCCAACCCGATCTTCCCGATTTACAGGAATTTATACCCTATCTCGAAAAAATATGGAAAAATAAAATACTGACGAACAATGGACCATTTCACCAACAATTAGAAAAAGAAATGGCAGGTTTTTTAGATGTTCCTTATATCTCACTATTTGCCAATGGTACACTTGCTTTGGTTACCGCCTTGCAGGTTTTAGGTATCACCGGTGAAGTGATAACAACCCCATACAGTTTTGTTGCAACATCGCATAGTTTATTATGGAATAATATTAAACCGGTTTTTGTTGACATAGAACCTGAATTCTGCAACCTCGATTCAAAAAAGATTGAAGCCGCAATTACATCCAAAACCACGGCTATTTTACCTGTCCATGTTTACGGGAATCCTTGCAAAGTGGAACACATAAATAAGATTGCCAAAAATTACGGACTAAAAGTAATTTACGATGCCGCCCATGCTTTTGGGGTAAAATACAAAGGGCAAAGCATTTGTAAATTCGGTGATCTTTCTGTGTTAAGTTTCCATGCTACAAAAGTGTTTAACACAATGGAAGGCGGTGCTGTTGTTTGCCACGATGCAGCTACGAAAAAACAAATAGATTACCTGAAAAACTTTGGTTTTGTAGGTGAAACAAAGGTGGTGGCCCCCGGTATAAACTCGAAAATGAACGAGATGCAGGCAGCCCTGGGTTTATTACAGTTAAAAAAACACAATTTAAATATTGAAAAACGAAGTACCTTAGCCCAAACCTATAGGAAGGAACTACAAAAAATAAAAGGGATTTCTTTTTTACCAGAGCCTTATAATACAAAATCTAATTTTGCTTACTTCCCCATTTTTGTTGACAAGAACAAATTCGGCATGAGCCGCGACGAATTGTACGAAAAATTGAAACAAAACGGAATTTATGGGCGACGCTACTTTTATCCCTTAATCAGTGAATTAACTAACTATAAAAAATTAAATTCAGCAGATCCTGCTAATTTACAAGTTGCCAAAAGAGTTGCAGAACAGGTAATTTGTTTGCCGATTTATCCTGGATTAAATAAAAAAGAAATTAAGAAAATTGCAGGAATATTAAATAAATGAGCCAAAAAAAAATACTCTTTCTGGGCGGGGCTTATCCTCAAATTCCAATAATAAAGGAAGCAAAAAATAGGGGTTGGTACACCATAACCTGTGATTATTTACCAAATAATCCCGGACATAAATTAGCTGATGAATATCACAATATAAGTACAACAGATTTTGAAGGAATATTAAATCTTGCTAAAAAAATTAAACCTGATTTTGTAGTTGCTTATGCTTCAGATCCTGCTGCCCCGACTGCAGCTTACGTTTCGGAAAAGCTTGGATTACCGGGGAATTCGTTTCAAAGTGTTCAGGTTTTGGCAGAAAAAGATTTATTTAGATCTTTTTTATTAATTCACGGATTCAATTCACCTAAATCTGTAAGTATTAAAAGAGAAGAAAATATTTTTGAAAAAACAAGTTCTTTACAATTTCCAATAATAATAAAACCAACCGATTCTTCAGGAAGTAAAGGTGTTTCAAAAGTCACGACAAAATCTGAAATTAAACCGGCCGTTGAATATGCCCTTACATTCTCTCGAAATAAACGGATTATAGCCGAAGAATTCGTCGAAAGTATTGGCGCACAACTTCATGGTGATGGTTTTGTTTTCGAGGGGGAGTTGATTTTTTCCTATTTGGGAGACCATCATTATAATAATAAAATCAATCCTTTTGTTCCATTTTCAACAAGCTGGCCAAGCCAACAAAATGAGGATACAATTCATAAAATTGAATTCGTATTAAAAAAAGCCATCAAATTATTGGGTTATCAAAACGGACCTATAAATATTGAAGTAAGGATTACTAATAAAAGAGAAATATTTATTATGGAAATCGGCCCCCGAAGCGGCGGGAATTTTGTACCTCAAGTTATTAAATATGCAACAGGCTTTGATATGGTTAGTGCCTCTTTAGATGTTGTTTATGGCAAACCAGTCAAACAAATATTTGAAAAAAAAGGTCATGTTGCTTATTACGTTATCCATACTGATTTCAGTGGTATTTTAATAGAATTGTCACTTAAGGATCAAATTAAACCATTTATTAAAGAATTTCATCAGTATATTATGCCAGGGCAATTGGTAAATTCATTTCAGGGTGCAAATGCCGCCATTGGTGTTATTTTATTAGCATTCAATTGCCATGCTGAAATGGAATTAATTATATCAAAAATGGACGATTTTATAAATCTGAAAATACAAAAACTGTAATGGAAATCGGTGGTTTTTTTGAATTGGAATTAACAGTTAGAAAAGAATATCATAAAAATGCCATTCGTCTAAACACGGGTAGAAATTCGTTTGAACAAAACTAAAATTCTATAAAACAAAATAATTGGATTAACCAACATGATTTCAATCAATATAAATAATTTGTCAAGTAATGATATAAAGTCTTATTTGAAACAAAATGCTCAAATTTTTAATCCGCCCCTTAATACAAAGATTGATATTGATGATTATTCGATAAAAATAAGCAATTTTGCAATTCAATTTTGGGCAACATTTAATAATAAAATTGTTGGTTTTATGGCTTGCTATTTTAATGATCCTAAAAAAGAAATTGGATATATAACAACAATTAGTGTTGTAAAAAAACGACAAGGACAGGGAGTTGGCAATCAGTTATTATATAATGCTATTTTATATGCAAAAGAAAATGATTTTAAAAAAATAAATCTTGAAGTTAATAAAGAAAACATAAGTGCAATTCAACTGTATGAAAAAGTTGGCTTTATATTTTCTGAGTCCAATAATGAAAATTTATTAATGACGTTACCTTTGTAATATTTAAAATAATAAAATAACTTATTGCATCAGTCAAATCACATTCATCATCAAAATTATTCTACAGTTTTAAAGATTTCCTAAGGCAAGGGATATATTCACAATTAAAATAATTATCGTGATAATTCAACGGGTGGAACAATTGAATTATGAAAAAAAAATATTGGATTATTAAATGATAAACAGCAAATACAACATTTTATATAATCCTGTAAATCAATTGTTCTAATTGAAAATGGGTATTTAAATTGTTTATTACCTGTAATTTCTAATAATAATTAATACAAAATTTTAATATCATGAGTGTTGGGGGTTTTATTCGCAGAAAAATATATTGGAGCATTGATTTTTTGAAAGGGAGTCCAATTGGCTGTCATTTTAATGACATTAAATCAATATTAAATGATAACAAGAAGGGAAAAATAAAGCAAGAAACATACCTTAATAATCTACTTAAACATGCCGTTAAAAACTCCCATTTTTACAATGGACATGTAGATAAAGATTTAGAGCATTTTCCTGTTATGAACAAAATGGACTATCTGACTCATTATGAAAGCATTAAAGTTGACTTATCATTAATTCCTTTTCACAAAGGGAAAATGCATATTATAAGCACAAGTGGCTCAACAGGAACCATGCTGGTTGTTCCGCAAGATTTTAGAAAAAGAAACAGAGTGTTGGCTGAGCTAAAATATTTTGGTGAGATAGCAGGATATAAGTCTCATGAAAGGCTAGTTCAACTGCGAATATGGAAACATGGGCAATACAAATCGAAGATTCAAACTTTTAAAGAAAACATATTTGCTTTTGGTTGTACTAAAATGGACGAGGGAACTCTCAACAATCTTTGTAGTTTAATAAAGAAGAAAAACATTGTAGCGATTCTTGGATATGCAAGTTGGTTCGGGCTATTTGCTCAATATATAGAAAATAATTCAATAAAATTAGTTGGCATAAAAATTATTATAACTGGTGGAGAAATGCTACAAAATAATATAAGGTTCAAGCTTAAAAAATTAATTGGATGTAATGTTGTATCAAGATATGCAAATCAAGAACAAGGGATTTTAGGTCAGGAATTGATCAATGATGAGCATTTTTACCTTAATCATGCAAGTTATTACTTCGAGATATTAAAATTTGATAACGATGAAAAGGCAGATTATGGAGAAATAGGAAGGATTGTTATTACAGACTTGTATAATTATGCTTTCCCAATGATACGATACGACACTGGAGATGCAGGTATAATGGCGGCAGGAAACCACCTAAGTAAAGGCTATCCTGTTCTGTACAAAATTTATGGACGACGGGTAGATATGATATATGACACTAACGGTTCGCCAGTGCACCCACATACTATTACGGCGATACTAAATCATCTACCCGATATAATACAGTGGCAGTTTATTCAAAAAACAACCAAACAATACCTGTTAAGAATAAACGGAAATACAAAAATGAATTATAAAAATGTCATATCCGAAATGAAAAATATTTTTGGAAATCATGCCGAGATTTCTATAGAGTTTGTAGATAAGATTCCAGTGCTTGCATCAGGAAATGGATATTTGATTATTTGTGAATTGAAAAAATAGGAAAGTACAAAGAAATAGTATTTGCATGGCTTATTAATTAAATTAGTATCAGTATGAAAACTGTCTTCTTTTCTTTGTTTCGATTAGAAGATGCCAGGAACAAAGATTTTAGATACTTTCAAAACAAAAATTAAGCAATTCTTGGCATTTTATTACATTGACTACTTATTAATTATTCTAGCATTTTAACCTGGCAAAAATTTTAAATTAATTAAAAGAAATTAGTGTGGAAAACAATATAATGGTTAGTATCTCCTGCCTAACTTATAATCATGAACCGTACATCAGGGAAGCTATTGAAAGTTTTTTAAATCAAAAAACCACCTTCCCATTTGAAATATTGATTCATGATGATGCATCTACCGATAAAACAGCAGAAATTATAAGAGAGTACGAGTTGAAAAACCCTCATTTGATTAAGCCAATTTATCAAACAGAAAACCACTATGTGAAAAAATATAAGACAATTGTACAAGTTCAAAGAGGACGGGCAAAGGGGAAATATTATGCCATGTGCGAAGGCGATGATTACTGGACCGATCCCTACAAGTTGCAAAAACAAGTCGATTTTTTGGAAGCAAACCCTAAATTTTCATTTTGTTTTCACGATGCATGTATTTTAAATCAGGGAACAGGCGAAAAACAAAAGCGAATTGGGGATCGAAAAATTGATGAGATTGTTGATTTAAAATCTCTTATTTTACAAAAAAACATTGTAACTGCATCTCTTTTATTTAAAAATTTTTTGAACTGGAGTGATTTACCTGACTGGTATTTTAGGGTAAAAGCAGGTGATTATGCTTTAATGATTTTACTTGCTGAAAAAGGATTAGGTAAATATATTCCCGATACTATGTCGGTTTATCGGATACATGAAGGAGGGGTTTGGAGCCGAGAGAATCAGGATTATTACATTGAACAGGATATACTTTTTCATAATGAATTACTTAATTATTTTACAGATAAAAATATTAAAAAAGTAATCAATCGAAGGCTTAATTATGCAAAATCAGATGCTTCACTTAGTAAAATTAGAAAAGGTAATTTTTTAACAGGTTTTTTGCAATTGGCTGGCAATATTAATTTATTCGATAAACAATTTCGAATAAAACTGCGGAAAATTTTAAGTGCTGTTAAATCCGGGATCAAAGCCCGGCTTAAAATATAAACACTAAATACTGCATTTCAAATTATTAATTCGTTTAATTGCTGCCCTTTGCATTTTTTATGACAAATAGAGACATTGAAAAATATATAAACGATCTCCAAAAAAACGAGGCCGATTTTAAAAATCAAAGTATTCCTGTTTCGGAAAATCCGGGGAAAAGAAAAAGCAATATAAATTTATGGCGTCGAATATTATTATTGCGGTTTTTTATATTATCCGCATTCGATTTTATCCATTTATATTTTTATGTTCGTTTTCGCAAAAAAATACTCAGGGATAAAAAAATCGTATACACAGCTAAAAATTTCTGTACGCTTGTTGATGGTAAACTCGAAGACCGCGTTGTAAAACCAATTTTTACCAAAAATATTTTATTCATTAACCAATCGAAAGAATTTTATATAAATAAGATTAATAACCAGAAGGTATTTAATTTGGGAGGCACAGTTAAATTACTAAGTAGTTTTATTAGAAACGAGTCAAAACTGATGCGCATTTTTAGGGCATATTCAATTGTAAACAATACAATTATCAAACTATTGCCTTATAAACAGGAAATTTATATGCTTTGGTTTTACGATCTTAACAGCTTATCGTTGGTATTTTCCAGTCACCGCGATAACATTAGTTTAATTGAAGTACAACATGGAAGTATTATTAACTACCCCCCTTATGTTAAACCGGCGCCTGTTTTAATCGCTGATGTTTTTTACGTAAAAAACCATGCTACTATCGATTATCTAAAAACACACCTTTGTTTAAATCACAATTCAAGATATAAATTAATACCCTACCCAAAAGGAAACAGAAAACATGTTCCCGGCTTACATATATTTTATGCTTCAACAATTGAATTTAAAGGATTACACCCGGTACTCAAGGATTTTCTGGCAAATAATAAATGGCCCGAATTACATTTAACTGTCAGGTTACATCCAAGAGAAAAAGAAAAAGAGCCGATTTTTAAAGAGCAATTGGATCAATACAAAATTAATTACGAATTCGACAATTCGAAAAACTGGTTAGAAGGGAACTTCATCGAAAACCTGATTGTGGTATCCCCCTGGAGCTCGACCATTGAAGATTCATACGACAATGGTTTTATAACCATCGTTATAGATCCTGTTGGGAAACAACGATACAATCATCTGATTGATAATAAACATTGTTTTTATACCAATAATTTAAATACTCAAATTAAGGAGCTGTTTAAACATTATTAATTTTCATGAACAAAAAAATCAATAATCGTTTGATTGTTTTTATTGTTTTAACTGGATTGATTTCAATTAAAGCCTATTATTTGAATCTATCCTACCAAATCGGATCTTATATTAATGAGATAGCTTATAAAAATGGTGACCCTGGTCATTATTTAAAAATTGCAAAAAATATCTCGGAATATAAAGTTTTCTCTGACAATAATTCAACTGTTGCTTCTGAATCAGCAACATGGAGACCTCCATTTTGGCCATTTGTTTTATCCCAATTTTATACTTTTTCAAGTAATTTAATTGTATTAATAATTTTAAAATCTATTTTAGAAATTGGATTGATGCTGTTTGTACTTTTAAAATTAAAGAAAAATCTTAATCTAAAATTAGGACACTTACTTCCTTTTTTATTAATATTTGTTGAACCTCAATATTTAAAATATTCAATAACATTTTGGTCTGAAAGTATTACTGCTGTTTTAATTTTATTGCTTTTTGCTCTTTTTATTTCCCTCAGAAATTTAAGGCGATATCACATCGCTATTCCAATATTATCTTCGATAATAATACTTACTCATCCAGTATCTATTTTTTTTGTTCTTTTATTATTTACAATTTATCTTTTATACAATATAAAATCAAATTTTAAAATCACGATTTTACATGGACTAATATTCTCCGCAATTGTTTTTGTATGGCCAATTAGAAATCATTTCACTTTCGATAAGGGGATTTATTTAACTGCATCACAGGGATCATCTTTATCAAAAGGATGGAACGAAGATGTTTCGTCTCAATTTAACAATGTTGACGGAGATTTAGCAGATGAAAATTTAAATTTAAAATATGTTGATAGTATATCTATTTCTACAATAAATAATAGTATTCTAAATCTAAGTAAAGTTTACACAACGGGTACCAAAAACTTTATTAAGAAAATTAGTTTTAAAGAAAGGATAAAAATCATTTTTGTTAAAGTAAAATCTAATTTCAATCCTATTCCAGAGAAACCAAAACCAGGATTTATAGAATCAGTTTCAATTATATTTAGGATTATTTATTTAATTGTTTTTATACAATTAATAATACGATTATTCATAAAAAGAAAATTTAATTTAGACCTAATTAAGGACAAAGTTTTTTTAGTGGTTCTAGCTATTTTCTTTGGTCAAATTATGATGTCAATTTATTTATATACTGGTCTTAGATTTAATTCAATTTATGGATTAACATTATTATGCAGTTTGTTTATATTAAATTTAGAATCAATCATTTCAATCCTTAACTATTTTATTAAAAGGCACATTATTAAGAAAAAAGTAAAGTAAAATATTAAAGTTGGCTATCCTCGTTGCGAACCACGAGGAACTATTCAACTAAGAAGCGCCTAATAATTTGTGTATCAAAATATAACCCATGAGAGTGACTGTAATTGCCCCCTTAAAAATTCCTTATGACACAAAAAGCGGTGGAAGAATCCATTTACTATGTAAATCTTTAATTGATAAAGGGATTGATGTAAATGTACTGATTTCGAAACCTACTGAAAATAAAAACAATGAAGGTCCCATTTTTATTGATGGAATTAAATATTTTCATCCTTTCCAGAAAAGTAAAAGAAGCCGCTATTTTTTGAAAAGACAAATTGATAAATTCCTTTTTTACATTTTTATTTTTGTTACTGTCTGTTTCCGGTTTAATAAAAACGATGTAATTATACTATTTCCTGCTTTCGACTTTAGGTTATTCATTCCCCTATTGACAAAAATATCGGAAGCCAGGGTTGTTCTCGAAATTAATGAATATCCATTAGTACAAAGGAAGAATACTATTATTACCAGGATAAAACGGATGCTAATTTTTAAATTGAGTTTTCCCGTTTACGATGGTTTTATTGTTATATCAGATGAACTGAAAAAGATAATTATAAAGTACAAATCCAGTGAAAGTATTATTATAAAAATACCAATAATTGCTAAACCCGTTGAACGGATCCTAAATTCTAAACCACCCGTCCCCTACCCTTACCTTTTTCATGCAGGTTCACTTTCTGAAAACAAAGATGGGGTTTTAGGAATGATCGAGGGTTTTGGTTTGGCAATCAGAGAAATTGAAAAAGAGGTTAAATTCATTTTTACCGGATTGGCTAAAAAGTCGGTGCATTATAACGAAATTTTAGATTTAATAAAAAAATACAATCTTCAAAACCAGATTATTTTTACGGGGTTTTTAAGTAGCGAGGAATTAGACACTTACATGCGGCACAGTTTTCTATCGATAATTAACAAAAAGGATACGATTCAAAATAAATATTGTTTTGCATCAAAATTAGCAGAATATTTATCATACTCAATTCCCGTTATTACAACAAATATTGGCGAATCAAATAATTATCTTACTGATAATAAAAATGCTTTTTTAGTTGAAACAGAAAATGTCAACAAGCTGGCTGAAAAAATAATTGAAGTATTTTCCGATTCTCAGAACCGTTTATTTGTTTCTAAAAACGCAAAGAACTTATTCGATTGGCATTTTGAATATTCAGTTTACAGAAATGAGCTGCTAACATTTCTAAAACATTTAAACTGACATACTTGTTTAAAGGGAAATAAAAAGTTTTAATTAGATAGGCCTTTCCAAAAAGTGATATTTCGTCATTGCGAACGAAATGAAGCAATCTAAACAAGCACATTTACAGCGATATAGGATTGCCTCTTGCCTACTAATGACAGATTCAAAAAATGACCCTGAAACGAGTTCAGGGTGACGTTCTAAACTTTGACCATAGTTAATAAATGTCGTCATGCTGAACTTGTTTCAGCATCTATTTGTCAATAACTTATTATGCCCATTAAAAATAGGTGAACTCAAGCAATGATGGACATTTTAAATTTCTTGGTAGGCTCAATAGATAAAATCATAAAATGAAACAAAAACAGAATTTTTGAAAAATACAAAAAAAAATACAATCCGTTTTATAAGGTATTTTGCAAAATTTGGTTTCAGGGGGATTATCTTCTTTTTAAAAACTTTACTTTATGGAAATAAAATTGTTACATTTTTTCATCCAAAATATATTCAACCAATACATTTAAGAAATAATTCTTCCGACATCCAAACATTCGATCAAATCTTTTTACATGAGGAATATCGGATTGATATTAATTTTGTGCCAGAGGTTATAGTAGATTGTGGTGCGAACATTGGCCTGGCTTCAGCATATTTTAAGAATAAATTCCCCGATGCAAAAATCATTTCGATAGAACCCGAAAAATCTAATTATAAAATATTAAACGATAATATTAAAAATTACAATAACATTCATTGTATAAATTCAGGAATCTGGTACAAACCAGCAAACTTAATGATTACAAATGTTGGATCAGATAATTGGGGTTTTATTGTTGAGGAAACAGGTGATATAAACAAAAATACTATTCCTGCCATTTCAATCGATGAAATAATAAAACAATATAATCTGCAACAAATAGATATTCTGAAAATTGATATCGAAGGTTCTGAAAAAGAATTATTTGAAAGTAATTTTGAAAACTGGTTACCTAAAACAAAAATTATTATTGTCGAACTTCACGATAGGATCAGAAAAGGGGCTTCGCGTTCCTTTTTTAAAGCACTTTCAAAGTATAAATTTTCAATGATAATAAGAGGTGAAAACCTTATTTGTTTTATTGAATAAGAATGTTTCTAAGTTTATAAAAATAAGTTAAACTTACAATTTAGGTCTGTCTGTAAAATCGATAATTTTTGAAAAAAGCACCGAAACAAGCACCAATTAACAAAACACAATTTATAAAACCTGACCGGCTACTAACAGAAAAATAGCCAAATTCCAGTATTCGACGTAGTTTCGAATTTTGGGTTTTCGGCCATTCTGAT
>Ga0209249_1001889_pt1 | contig 18411 bp, 14 predicted proteins | sample SaaInlV_200m_DNA_4_FD_184653 | JGI IMG/M metagenome (GOLD analysis project Ga0209249, IMG submission 184653) | Marine microbial communities from expanding oxygen minimum zones in the Saanich Inlet - SI037_S3LV_200m_DNA (SPAdes) (version 2) | ecosystem: Environmental > Aquatic > Marine >...
TATAGACTTGTTTACATTTTTTAGGTGCCCACTAAATGAAAAAAAACGAGCGATATTCATCCAAGCTGATGGTCTGTACATTTTTTTTAGTGTAAACAGAAAAGGTCTTCGGCAGTCACTTCTCCATTTCCAAAAATCTCAATACTCTTCACGTCATATGAAAAGCTACAGAAAAAACCGCCCCATCTTAGAGGTCTGTCAATAAAGCTGAAGAAGTTCTCTATTGCAATTGTACCCTTCTTGCTCGAAAGTTTGGCTACATCAACGTTCTCTTCTACCAGAAAATACATGCTGAACTCACAAGAAAATTAAGCGTAAAATTAAGCATTTCCTTCTAGTTTGGAAGGGAAAGATTTTTCGTTTCTTGCCTATTTTTGACTACGCGAAATAAGAAGTTAATCTTCTACCTCACTAAAATACCCATCTGCGAGGTAAACAGCCCAAATTCCGTACAAAAAACACCTTTTTTAGGCCGCTAAGTCCGAAGAAAGACCTCGCAGATTGATAATTCCCCTTATAATATTCCCATCTTATATTAAGATAATTAGAGATTAGCAAAAAATACTCTTTATGAGAAGAACTCAATGGGCAAAAATCAAAGTCTTAGCTGGCTCTCTCAAAAAGTGAGATTGTCAAGGGAACACGCTCGATCACCGTTGATACAGCGCTACGCTTGGGCCGTTATTTCGGGACCAGTGCTGACGTGTGGCTAAGTTTGCAAATGCGCTATGATTTAGAGACATCGCAGGAGAAAGCAATAGAGATCAACCAAAAAGTGCTTGTACTAGAACGAGCATAAACACAAGGATAGAAATGATGCAAATAGATGATAAATTTCTTCGTCGCATGGCATTACTGATAGCCGTGAACACAGTTCGCAATACGGTTATTGAGGATTACCATGCTATGGAGAAGATTACACAATCTGAGATGATGGTCTTCAACAAGGAAGTTGCCAACAAGCTCTATACATTTCTAAAGCTCGGTATGTTCAATCCCAAAAAAGAAGAGCAAGAAAAATTTATGGCAGCTCTTTCTTTGCAATATCCCCATGATTGGGATGAACCAACCCTTGATGATAGTTTGCTCAATTCGTATAATTTGGTGAACTCTCCTGATTTTGACTTAAGCGGTATATTGGAAAACTAAGGAGTCTCATTTTTGTAAGTATGGGGTCTCAAAATTGTACAGTCTTCCAATAGTCTGCCCATACCTCTGCTCAAAAAAACGAGGGAAACCCCTCGTTTTGGCAAAAACATCTCTTAATGCCCTTTTTAAAGAGAAACAAAACTGAGACTCAATGACAAAGATGAGACCCGCAGACAACAAAGATGAGACTCGTGTTTTTATACAAAAAGGCTGTTTTTTTATACAAAATCGCCCGTTTTTATACAACCTGCCTCAAAAGAGGATTGAGAGAAAATTATTAAGATAGCACGTTGCATGATTGATTAACAGGATAAAAAAGGCGATGAAATCTCATCGCCTTTTTTCTTTGCACTTTGCTTTCTTGTGTTCTTTTTTCTCATATTTTTTAAGTTTTTTTTCAGCGGAATCTGCAAGCTCCTCTATGTCCTTTTCGGGCAATGTAGCCACTATTGCTATCAATCTAGCTATTCGTATTTCTCTCCAAACAGCGAATGTTCTTTGCCATTCACTTATAAGAATATTAATTATTTTCATCTAAATCTTCTCCGCAGCTTTAATCACATCCCCATGTTGAATAGCATCGTATTTTCTCATTGTTGCTTCACTATGCCCCATCTGTTTTGCGACCGTTCGATCATCCCCCACCTTCTTACGCCAAAGGCGAAGAGCAGTGTGGCGAAGAATATGCGGGGAAAGCTCGATTTCCAATTTGGCACGTCTCCCCACTTCCTGCACCATCTGCTGCACGGATCGCACGCCTAAAGGCTTGTAGCCTTTTCTGATCTGCACAAAAACAAAGTCATGCTGGCAACCTAATGTTGCCCTGGTATCTAGCCATTCAGCCAATGCCTGGCGTGCTTTCAAAGGCACTCCAGCAGTACGGTCCAGATCACCTTTGCCTTGCCGTACCAGGATCGACCCTGAACGCTCTCCTAAGTTGAGATCACCCAGCTTTAGGCTTGTTAGCTTGACAACCCGTAAACCGACATACATCAATGTCTCTACGATAGCTCGATCCCGGATCAAGCGCAAACGAGCTGCTTCGGTATCTTTCCAGGGCACATTAAAAACTCGCATTACAGCCCGTCGTTCAAGGCGACGTAGGCCGCGCTTGGTCATTGGGTCTTGGCGTGGGAGTCGGATGCCATCCGAAAGATCACGCTGGATGCGCGGATCAGTTTTTAGCAAGTAGAGACAATAAGCCCGGATCGCTGCGAAATAACGTAGCACCGTATTGGGCTTGCGCTCCTGCACAGTTTGCAGTTGGCTGATGAAGTCTTGGATGTCATCTGATGTAAGACTTTCTGCGGAGAGTTCCAGCCCTGTGCTTTGTTTGAACCAACGAGCAAAGCGATCTACGTCACTGGCATAGTTCTGGATGGTCTTTAGGTTGCCGCGCTGATGTTTACCTGGCAAGGGATTGTGCTGGAGCCATTCATAAAGCATTCTGGCTGCTATGGCATCAAAATTCATTGCTCTACTCTTCGCTCCCGTCTTGAACAAATTTTTCCAATGCGCTTTTCGGTATACGCAACGTTACTCTCCGCTGAGATTTTTTCTTTCCTCCCAGTGCAACACCCTTTAACTCACCACTTCTAATCCAGCGATAGATTGTCCTCCTACTTACTTTGAGAAACGTAGCTACTTCTTCGGGGGTTAGTAACTCCATATCCAATAATTCTGGTTTGTTACCCATGACTTATCCTCTTTACATAAATTTGCGAAGTATTTTTTCGGGGTTAGCCCCCTAAATACAGTCTTTTCTGTGCGTGATTTTATCAGTTTAACTCACAGGATGCACGTTTTGCGAAGTAGAATGCGGTGATTTATAAGGATATAATGCCTAGAAAAATCTAATTTTTCAGAAAAAAGAGGTCTACATGAGATACTTTTTTTACAGGCTCTGGGCGCATTTATACTCTCTCTATCAAATGAACTTCAGCTCGGATTGGAAAAAGCCACTACCGCCTATTCCCTGCAACTACTGCGGAAAAACAGATCGTCAAGAAAGATACTGCCCCAATGCAAAGGGTCTGGGCTTTCTCGATTAAAGAAAAAGCCGAGATGCTGGATGAGGGGGGCATCCAACGATCTCGGCTAAACAAATTCTAAGTCAAAAGACAATTCTTTTCAAGTACAACTTTTAGGGCGCGCCACACTCACTACCATTAATCGGACAAGGCAAAACCCAGTAGGAAGCTCCGTCCCCTTCAGCCGTCCAACCACTGAGACCGGTTTTCTTCGAGGTCACGTTCCACCAAACCCAGCCCCCTGAGCATTGGGGACCATCCACTACTTCCACCAGTTCATTGGGCTGGATCAAACCCGTCTGTGCGCTGGCATTATCCGGGCCATTGCGGACGATATTCGGATCGGGCGGAACAGGATTTACATAAGCAAAGCCACCCTTGAATAAATGCGTTTCATAACCACCTTCACAGGGTATCCAAGGCGTAGGCACAAGGGGTTGCACCAGTGAGGCAGGTGGTGCAGTTGTGACTGTTGCTTTCGCTGCGGAAGCAACGTCGATGGCAGGAGCTGCGGCTGCTGATCCGGCGCGCCCAAAGACCGCAAAAGGTATTCCATCCGATGTGAGCAAACGCAAAAGATCACCATCTCGCTGCACAGTAAAGACATAGAAAAAGCCATCTGTTACAGAACCAAAGCCCACAACAACGCCATCCAGTCGAATATGCTGATCGTCTATCCAGCTATAGGTGTGTCCAAAGTTGCCAAAGATCATATAGTCGCCGGTGATCTCCAGCTTTTCCGCCTCGAAGAATTCTGCTTCAAGGGGATCGAGCATCGAGGATCCTCCGCCGGTGGATTGTCCGGGATCGAGCACCCACAGCCCAAGAATATCCTGGGAAGCTGCTGGGGCTGACGGATTCTCCATCTCTTCAGCGGAGACAGGCTCTGCCGGTGCTTCTGCGCCACCGGTGCAAGCAGAAAGGAAGAAAAGAGCTGCTGTGATAATTAGGCGCCATTTCTTCATCGTTCTTAGTTTCCTTGTTGAATATTCTGTAAGTCACATAATGCCTGGCGCAGATCATTCCCCAGGGCCTTGATCTGGAAGCCGTAGGTACTCACCATATCGGTGACAAATAAGTCCGCTACATCCTCTCGCCGCACCAAGCTGGTGACGGGTATCCACTGGTCGTAGGGCATATCATCATCCAGCGCAGCAATTAGCATCTGGGCGATCACGATCCGCAAAGGGATGTTGAGCGGATGATTGAATAGATTAGGCAAAGGCGTTTGCACAATAGGGGTAAATTTCTTCGCGGGATCATGCCCCGGCTCGATGATGTAAATACCCCTATCATCTTCACTGGCAAAGAAGAACTTCCCCAGCAACTCCCCCTGACTGGATTTTGGCTTCTCTATCTTCACCTGTTGCGTCCAGGCGGATCCAAATGCCCACTCAGTGATCTCTGGGAAATCATCCAGAAAGCGCAGCTCGTAGAAGTATGTGTATGGATCAATTTTGCCAGGCAAAATCCCAGTGGCGATCTGCTCATCCTTAAAGCAAAGCGTGCGTTGATCTCCTTCAAAGCGTATCCCGTTTCTTCTGTTTTTCTTCAGGTGGGCAAAGCCCAATTTATCTTCTGTCTTGGTTGTCATAATGATCCTTCCTCCATCGGAAGATTCTAATTGATAAAGAATTTCTTTTCTAGCGTACGGCCAATAAACGGCGGTAAATCCGCTCAATACGCCCGGCTGCCTTCTTGGGCAAGTCATCCAGGCTTTGTATAGAAACCCAGTTGCCTTTGCCGTATAACTCGTTAAGCGATTCAGTCATCCGCGTTGCTTCGTCTTCCCTACCAAAAAATAAGCCGAAAGGCAGGATGCCTTTCCCACGAGCTTTCTCCAATTCATCACAAACGGCTTGATGCTTGTCGAAGCCGCCATCGGTCAGGACAAAGGCGATCTTGTTGGCTGCGGGAGATGCACCCAAACTCAAGGACGCGCTTGCTACGGATGCCCTGCCTTCTGTTGATCCCAAGCTTTGGGATGCAAAAAACTTACGGTCTTCCAGACTGAAACCCTTGTCTGCCGGAGATTTTAAAAGATGGGTCGTAGTGCCAAAGGCGTTCACACTGTACTCCGCATCCAAATGCTCCATTGCGGTACTGATCGCAGAAACTGCGCCAAATAGTTCACCGTTGATAATGCTGCCCATCATTGAGCCTGACATATCCACACTGAGACTAACGGCCAAGGAAGTGACATCCAGCATCTTGCTCTGTTGGTAGGCTGTTCGGCTGCCAGCAACGGCTCTCTTGAAACGCCTGCGGTCCACCTTCCCGGATGTCTGGTAGCGTTGTTTTTGCCTGATGCTGGCTTTGAGCCGCTCCAAACGCTGGCCCAGCCGCTTTCCGACGCTGCGCGCCTGCTGATCCAGTCTTTCCCAGTGTTCATCAGGAAATGGCGGAGGGTCGAATTTTTCCTTGGTGAAGACATTTGCCAGGTCCTGATTATCTCCTACAGGCACTTTGATAAGAGCAGGCATCGAAGCCGAGGGCATCTGTAAGGCCTGTGCTGCCTTTTTCTCTTTTTCTCCCATTCTTCCCCTACGTTTTGGCCCGCGTAAAGCATCGTTTGCAGTCTCCGTTAGTATCTCAGAAAGGGAAGTATTTGCGCTGACATCGAAGAAGAAACGAGAGTCTGGTTCAGGAGACAAGGCTGTGAACTGAGGGTCTGCGCTTGTATTCTCTTTATCTCCGTCCTTTTCTCCTTTGCCTTGCCCATCGCCTTGCTCATCATCGTCCTTCTTGCCTTTCTTACGCCCGTCGCCTTTCTCTTCTTCAACTTTCTTGCCTTTTTGTTTCCCTGAACCTTGCTGGTCGTCATTCTGAGAGCCTTTCTTACGACCCTCACCCTGCTGATCTTCTTCAGTCTTCTTGCCTTTTTCTTTCCCTGAATCTTGCGGATCGTTATCCGCTTTTTTTCCTTGTCCCCAGCCGGGTGCGGGGATCGGAGTGCCCTGCACCTTTTGTCCACCACTTCCCCCACCCTGGACTGCCTGCGGTGTGGCCGTGACAAAATATCCACGTCCTTTGCCATCTCCCTGCCCCCCTTGCTTCCCTTGTTTTTTCTGTTGCTCTTTGCGCTCTTTCTTGATCTCCTCATCCTGATCGAGCTTGCGGGCAATCTCCACCGCTGCAAAGAGCGCCTCCTCCACGCTCCCGGATGTGGCTCGATCTACCAGTGGTGCGATCTCATCGAAGAGCTTGCGCGCACGTGGATCAGTTTTCTCGTAGACTTCTTGGCGTACTTTGAAAAATGGCAAGGAGCGATAGAGCATCATGCCCGTTAGCTGGTGTTCTAAGGGCACGCCTTCTCCCACAGCCTCATCCCAGCGCGGCTGTATCTTTGAATCTGCCGCCAGGATCATCGCTACGCCTCGCCTGCGCTTTGCCTGAACACGTTCCATCCGCCCATCTTCGACGATATTAAAAAGCTCGGCGACTTTCCCCGCGCCCCTTTTGCTCAGACCCTCCACCTCTTCCTTGCCCTGGGCGATCTGCAAGGCTCGTGCCCAAATCTCAGGGGGCGTGTCCTCTTCGTGCCCCAATTCGTGATATATCCCGGCTTTCATTGCCAGGATATTCCTTGCCAAATCAGCATCTTTGCCCAGGGGATAGCGTTCTGCGCTGATCTTCCCTCTTAGATTCGTACCAAACATCCCGTCACGCGGGCCGCCCTTTTCTTCCAGGACAACCCTTCGCGGTGCGCCAGCCAGGGAAGAAGCCACGCCACTAAACATCCCTTCAAGCAGACGTTTATCTGTCTCTTCGGTTGTTTTTTTGCCAGAAAATTTTTCTTCCAATTCTTTTGCGGCATTCCCCGCTGCAAGGAGGCTATCTAAAGAATCTCCATCCCTGTTCAAGCCTGTTTCGGGATTAAAACCATAGAGATTAAATCCATCTCTATCCAGGCCTGTGGCGTAGCTGAAGCCCGGCAGTGTCCCCCCTTCAAACTCCGGGTCAAAGCTTGGGTTATACGGGGTCTCCAGGACATGCAGCATGGATTCTAAGGGGTCAATATCCAGCCAGGCTCCTGCTCTCAAATTGATCCAGCGGCTGCGATCTATATCCTGTCCGGCTTCGTCTATCATGCCTTTTGGATCATGTGATTCGTTTAGAGACTGCTGTAATTCAAGCCAAAATCCGGTATGGCTGTAGTCTATGCCATTCGCTGGTCGCAGCGCGGCGATCATGCCGTCATCGAAGGCGATGATCTTTTTATTCTGCATCGCAGGACAGATATGAGGCTTTGCTCCGGTGAATTGCCCGCACTTCGGGCAGCGCAAGCAGATATGCAAATAAGCAGCGTCCGGGTGCTTGTCTGCAAAAGCCTCGCTGCGCAAATAGCGTGCTCTTGGGTGGCTGTGCCCCAGTTCAGCCTGGTCGCTATCATATCTGACCCCTACATAGCGATGATAATCACTGCCTGCGGCGATCTCGGTATGGCGTATGGCCGGGTTCTTCATGCGCTCAACCATCTGATCTACATCTGGCACATAACTGCGCTTCATCACGACACCATAATCACGGGTGTTTTTGAAAGAACCACTATGGGGCATGGTTTCTTTTGGGTTTTTAGGATTGAAACAACTATCTTTTTTTGGATCATACTGCCAGCCGATCAGGTTGTAGCGTCTGCCTTTTTTATCAGGCTCTGTCAGTCCTTCCTTGCGATGATAGCCCCAGCCATCATAATGCGTTACCTGGGGACGTGGATTACCTTGCTGATCCAGCCCCTCTTCGTCGTATCCTGTCCAGGAACGCCCGGATTTAAATCCATGCCTGTTGAAGCCAAAGCGATCCTTATCATCTTTTTCTTCAGGATAGCGCGGCATAAAGCCATCTGCGCCAAAACCATCCAGGTCTACATCGTATCTCTTTGGCTTTTTCAGGCGATCTCTTTTCACCAGAGGGCTGTACTTTGCATCAAATTCATATTGGACGATCTCCCTGTACTCATCATTGCTGAGTTTTTGGTCACGGTGGATGCTGTAGATGTTATAGCCGAGCCGGTTATGGTGATTGGCATCGAAGCCAAGCAGATCATAGCCGTCTTCCAATAGCCCTTGGACATCTGGCTGGAGGAAATCTTCAGGGATGGCCTCCGATCCCCTTATGATTCGGTCATATTCCTCTTCTGCGGTAGTAGCATCTCTTCTGTTGAGTACATAATGCCATCTGTTACCTTTGCCAAACCAAACATGGGATCGCCCTGATGGATCAGCACGATGTTTCGCTCTCCACCCCCAGCGGTTGTCTCCATCATCATTGCGGCCAGTAGCCATCCTGTAACCCTGCCCGTCTTTTAGGGGGCCTAGATTTCGGTGTAGATCATCCAAAGGGCCGGAGTGACGACTGGAGCGATTCTCTTTCTTGAACTTCATCTGGATCGCATCATAGACGGCTGCATAACCGCTGCGGGAAGAGCGTTTAGGGAGACCATTGGCAGCGTGGGTCGGAGGCTTGATCCCCTCTTGGCGCATGGCAAGAAAGAGTTGCTGCGTTTTATGGGTCTGCACCACCTCTTCCTCCGGGCTTTGTGGCCCACGTGCTTTATGCTGCTGATATAACGTTTCCAAATGCCTGCTATTCAAGCCATGATGCTTGCCTTCCATGAAACTGAAATAACGATGCCTATTTCCATCACAGGACATCTAAATCTCCCAGCGTGATCCCAAAGATCGCCTCAAAGCGTTCATGCAGGATCGCTTTCTGGGTTGGAAAAAGCTCGTCGTTTTGATCGCAGATGATCTCTACTGTTTTCATGGCATTTTCCCAGCCCACTTCCTCTCCCAGTGTCAGAAAGCGGCTCAACTCACGTGGCCCAGGCGTGGTGGCCGTAGGAGAGAGCATCCCGATCTGTGGCTCCATTCCTGTTCCGCCAGAGAGCGCACGCAACTCATTCCAATAATCCACCCCGGCTGTAATTGTGTTTTCATTTGGTGGTTCATCCCCATTTTTCCTGAAGAAAGCCCGGACACGATCCGCCTGCTCCTTTTTGCTGGGATAGTCCAACTTGAAGGTGGTCATACGCGAGAGCGGAGCTTGCGCGGGACGATCTGCATCCCCTTCATAGCCAGGATTCCAAGTGGAGAAAAAGATCGCTGAAGGATGGACGGGGATTTTTACCGAGCCACCTTCAGGAGAAGGGATACTCAGTTCGCCATCTTCGATGATGGACTGCAAGGCCGTTGCCAGTTTTGGTGAGCGGACGATCTCATTCACAGCCAGCACGCCGCCGCTGGATGCCAGCAGCCCAATCGGTCCCAGCCGGACCCGTGAGACTGTCGCTCCGTTTTCATCTGTGGTGAGCACGACTTCACCAATAGCCTGATTAATATCCGAGTCTGGCGTGACATTCACTTCGTAATAAGGCAAGCCTTGCTTCCCATCGTCTGCCTTCAGGGAGGCTGCGAGCTGTCTGGCAATGGTGTTTTTCCCTGTACCAGCGGGTCCATACAGCCCGAAGCTCCGATTCCAGGGACTATCTCCCGGATTTCCATTCTCACTACGTTTGAGCATTGCCCCAACGACGTTGAAGATGGCCTTCTCTTGTCTGCCCATCTCGTAATCAGCATTTAGCTTCGGGGTGTTCTCATCCAATGGGTCAAAGCGTTGTCCACCCCACTCTTTGGGCACATTTTCCAAATAGAGATCGGGAGTGGGCATAGTGACAGCAGCCAAAGCTCTTTCCTGTTCAAGTTCTTTAAGCCCTGCTGGTCTCTGGTTGCCCTGTCTTTCCGGGCGCGGTGGGCAGACATGATCTTCGCCCATAAATCGACCACACTTTGGACATTTCTCTGGACCACCAGCAGCCACAGCTTGTTGGACCGGCGCACCCGTATTTGCCGCCGAGACCGCACCGGTAATGGCTGCGCTCAGGCCCGCCATATCCCCTGAGCTGAAGCCGCTATTCTTCGCGCCACCGGTAACTCCTTGCTTGGCGAGTTGATCCAGCGTTTTCTGCTGGGCGGCCATCACGGATGCGAGCTGTTCCATTGCTGTGCTGATCGCCGGATCAGGCGCGGCAGTAGTGGTTTGAGCTGGTGCTTTCCCCAGCATTGAACCTACAGCAGTAGCCAATTGCTCTGCGAAATCAGGGGGCATCACGATTTGCGCTGGTGCAAGCGGTGCTTCTGTCTGGGAAGGTTCGGGGGCAGGGATAGGCACATTAGGTACGGGAAGAACAGGTGCTTTTTTCGCAGGAGCAGGCTTCTGGACGGCTTTCTGTTTCTTACCGGGGCAGTTATGCCCATACTTGCCTTTGAATTGCCCACATTGGGCGCATTTCTGTGCCTGAAGACCACCCCCAAAGTGGATCGTGTTTTTCTGGTCTGCTTCAAAGACCCCGGCGCGCAGAGCAAGATAGGCAGAATCGGCAGCAGCGATAGGACTGCCATTGCCATTCTGAAAAGCTGCGTAGTCCTGGATCAGGGCATGATCGAAAGCGGTTTTGGGATTCAGCATCCGGGAGGTCAGGACAGCGGCCATCTGTGCACTGGAGGCATTGGTAGCGCCGTGTATATCCGCTGCACGTTGTTCTGTCTGATCGTAGGCGGCGATCAGTTGTCCGCCCTTGTCATAGAGCAGTACTTCCCCATACCCGCTTTGGGCAATGGTGCTTTCGTCCAGGATACGGATCGCGTCCGGGAGAGTACGCCCTACGGTGATGGACTTGGCTTCGGGGGCAAAATTCCCACGTGCTGAAGAAGCATCCTTCTGGTCCTTGCTACGTGAGTAGATCGGGTAATCCACACCCCGGATCGTGACGGACGTTCCTTTGGCACTGTTCTTACGAAATTCCGTACCAATAAAATGACCAAGGTCGTACTCTCGCCCACCGGTGACTTGCACCTGGCTGCCTTGTTGCACATTTTGGTTCATGGTTTTGCTGATGGCTGTTGCACGCATGATCGGGGCGTTGGGATCGAGCTGGATGCCGTGTGCGACGGCAGCATCCAAGACGGCGATGTCGTTGGCAAAAACGATCTCCAGCCCCTCGGCATCTACGACGGGGATCAGGCGATTGTCTTCCGTCAGGACGGTGTGTGTAAGCCCGGCCCACCCTTCCGGGACAAAGCCTTGCATCATCGCCTGGGGAATACCGTCCAGAGTGACATCTACTGCTTCATCGCTCATCGGGTGCAGCATTCTGGTACTGCCCTGCTCTCTGGCTTCGTTGATGATCTGGCTTAAAGCCTGGTCTTTATGCCCACGAAAAGCACTGCCTGGCACGCCCAAACGCCGTTCTAGCATCGAAGCCAGGTCATCTGCGTTAGCCGTTGCCGGGCAAGTGTGACCTTTGCTTTGGGATGCAAAACGTCCACAGTTCCCACAGCGGTAGTAACCGCCTTTGTCGAAGGAGACCGCCGAGATTTGGCGAGTGCCGCTGGGATTGATCCCGTGCTTGGCTTTGGTCTGCTCCACCACCGCTTGGCTATCTTTTGATAGGGGATTTCCCTGGTGAATCGCATTAAGGGTATCTCCGACCTCTGCATAGCCAAAACGCGAAGACATCTTCGGTAGTCCATCTTTTGCGTGTGTCGGTGGTTTTAGTTTGCTGGCTCTCATGCCATCGAAGAGCTTTTGGGTCTTGGCAGTGGCTTCTAATCGAGCAGCTTCTCCGGGTTTCTTCCGCACGGCTGCGCTCTTGTGTACCTGAAAGATACGCTCCAGGGCTTCGATGGCCGCTCCCTCGTTATTGCCGAATGTTGCCATGAGCGGGTTCTGCCCACCTTGTGCTTGGGCTTGGTGGATGAAATAGTGATGACGGTTGCCGCCACAGGACATATTTTCTCCTTGGTTTTAAAGCAAAAGGACAGGGAACAGTGTCCCCTGCCCTTCACAGGTGAGATAGTGATGGTGCTATTTGGTTGTCTTTAGGAGTTTACTAAGGGAGTTTGAGTTTTGCTAGAGGAATGTGTTCCCTCTCTGTTTTGTTTTTTAGATACGAAGCGCAGCGAGCGTCTGACGGTTTGCGTTAGCGGCGGACGGGGGGAGGGGCGAGAAAACTGTCCACAGACGGAAAAGCCCAAAGCCAGAAAACTGCTGTTTTTGCGCACGAATTCCCGCCGTCCGCTGCACGCATTGTTAGGCTGCGTTTTCATTGTACGAAGACTCTCTCGACATAAAACCTAAACAATGATTTTTAGTAAGTGTACTTGATGTTGAAAAAACTGCCGTACAAAAGGCAACGGTTTTGGGTTTGACAAAGCACTACTCACCTTCGGAATTAATAGGGATTTCCCAGAGTTCGTCAAGCTCTGTGACATTAAGTTGCCATTCATTTGCGAGATACTTAACGCCTTTGATAATTGCATAGCCTGTAGCGCCAGCGGCGATGGGTATTGCTGCTGCTACCATGACGCCTGCCGCCATACCACCACTAACTACAGTTCCTAAAGTCGCAAGCCCTGAAGTTATTCCTGCTGCTGAAAGACCACCGATTACACCTAACGAACTTACAGCGGCAGTTATTGAACCAAACCCAAGAATGCCACCGCCAACAGTGCCGATTGCTTCAGATATGTGTTCTTTTTGTGTATTCGATAATTTTGAATATGAAATAAACCCAAGCTCTATCAAGATTCCAATTTGTTTTATCATTTCATCTGATGGCAATGAGCGGGCGGCTAGAATACGGAGAAGAGTTGCTTCGGAACAGCCTATTACTTTGGCAACCTGCCGAACATTAAGTTCGTTTTCTTCGATGAATGCAGCCAGTAATAATCTGCTGTTATCTCGTGTGAATTGATCCATTTATTACCTCGCTGAATTTCTCTGGGCAGCCTAACGGATTGCGTAAGCTGCCCGCCGATTTGATAAACGCAACCCAATTTTACCCTGAAAAAACTGACGAAAAATCGCGCCGCATACCCTAAGCCGAAGGCGGGTCAGTCTTAACGCGGGGTTATTAGAATAAAGAGCAGTGGGGCGTGGCAGATTGTGCTACCCTTTATTTGATCGACGCTGGGAGCACATATCTGGGGCATGAGTGCTTGGGTCGGCCGACGCAGGCCATGGGACACTCATCTTGTCTCTTTGAGTGAACCCGTCGGGTTATTTGGCCGCCCAGCGAACTTTCTAGTCTGGGACCCCACTTGGATGTGGGAGAACCCGTATCGGTAGATGTATCTCTTGACCCAAAAATCCACGCCCCACAACTACATAAGGAGTGTAGCATGAAAACCGATTGCGAAACAATACCCTGTGAGCGTTTCCTCGCCCTCGACATTCATAAACACTATGTCTTGGTTGGTGGTATGAACTCCCTAAAAGAGTGGGTTTTGCGCCCACGCAAAGTTCAGATGTCTCGTTTCCCTGAGTGGGTTCAGAAAAACCTGAAACCCACGGATGCTCTTGTGCTTGAATCCACCTCTAATGCCTGGGAGATTTATGATTTAATCTCTCCGTTGGTCGCCAAAGCCGTTGTAGCTAATCCCTTGAAAGTGGGTCAAATCGCTGGAGCCAAGGTCAAGACCGACAAGCTGGATGTCGAAAGACTGCTGATATTACTCATCGCTGACATTGTTCCTGAAGTATGGGTGCCACCCCATCATGTTCGAGACTTACGAGCTTTGATTTCTCATCGCTGGCGCATCCATAAGCAGATCGCCATGACCAAGAACCGCCTACACAGCTTCATTCATCGCTTCAATCTCATTCCTCCAGCAGGTCCGCTTTTCTCAGAGAAGAATCTTTCTTGGTGGCAGGAACAGGAGTTCTCGTCTATGGTACGCCTGCAAATCGAGCAGGACTTGCTTATTCTGGAACATCTCACTGCCCATAAAGAAGCTGTTCATCAGGAACTGGCTTGCTTGAGCAATCGCAAGCCCTGGTCTAAGGATGTGGTCTTTTTGATGCAGCTTCCTGGTTTGGGTGTGGTTCTCTCGATGACGGTTCTTTCAGCGATTGGCGAGATAACCCGCTTTGAAAATGCCAAAAACCTGGTCGGCTATGCTGGTCTAGGGGCTGGTATTCACAGTAGTGGATTGAAGCATCAGGGCAAAGGTATCACTAAGGCTGGGAGAAAAGAACTCCGCTGGGCCATGGTTGAAGCGGCTTGGGGAGCGGTTCGCAGTGATTCTCATTGGAAAGATCAATATGAGCAGCTCAAGAAACGGGGCAAACATTCTAACGCAGCTATTGTCGCTATTGCCCGTAAGTTACTGGTCTCCATTTGGCATATGCTCGCTAAAGGTGAATCCCATCGCCACTCCACCGAGGAAGACTTGGCTTATAAGATGTTGATTTGGTCTCAGCGTATGGATGAAGAGGCTCTTCGAGGGATGACTCGCCAGCAGTTTGCCAAGTACGGTCTCTTGCGCCTCGGTAAAGGAATACATCTCACCCGTATTGTTCGTAATGGTCTGCCCAGGCGTATTGCTTCTGCCGAGGAAGTTCTGGCTCTCTTACCTGAATATCATTTGCTCGAATAGTTCTTTCGTAGGCTCTCTTTTTTCGCTTTTCAGCCCCTTTTCTTCAATGGGGATTTTGTGGTTGGATTGATGTTGTATCCCACTCTTGTTTTTCTCTTTTTGCCTCTGAAAGGTCTGTTGAAATGTGGACAAGAAACGCACCTTGCCCACATTTCAACAGACTCTACTGCTATTGCGTTCTTCTATCCCTCTTCTTTCTTGTGCTTGACAACTGCATTCATCGGTGGGTTGCTCTCTTCTACTCAAGATATTGTCTATATAAACATCGTTTTGTACTTTGTCATTCCGACAGTTTGTCCTTGCGAAACCATCGCAGAAATGTTTGGGGTTTTATTCTGAAAGTAGTTCCGCTAATATAAGAGGAGCTTCTTCTGTTATCGCTCCTGTTTCTTCGCTGTTTATTAATATCACAAAGCCCAGATTTTCATCTGGCATAAATCCAATTACGCTCATAAAATCATCATACGCGCCTTCGTGAACGATAAGCGTAATGCCTTGATGTGTTTTCGATTCCCACCCCATAGCGTAGTCTTCGAGATAAGGTTTCCATGTTTCAGTCAGATTTTGCTCAGAGACCACGCGCATGCCATTTGGTGCTAGTCCGCGATTGAGTTGAGTTTGGATATATAATCCCATCTCGGTAGCACTGGCTTTGAGTGAGCCAGAAGGAGCTAATATATCTCCTTCAACATCATAGGTTTCTGTTAGAACAGGTTCATTATCACTTGATAAGGCATAAGAATAGGCAAAATTTTCGCTGTTTTGCGCCTCGCTAAGATATATTGTCGCCGTACTCATTCCTATTGGAGTCAATATGCGTTCTTTTAATAGTTTTGCATAGGCTGCGTGTAGGTCTTCTGTGTCCTCGTCTACAGCCAATGCACCGAGATAGCCAGCTAATGATGCTGAAAGATTGCTGTATTCAAAGACTTTACCGGGCAAGTCTAAAATTTCGCTTTCGGCTGTGGCATCAAGTAGGTCTTCAAAACTTCCATCAGGGTCAATTTCATCTTCGGCATCTTCGGAGATGCCCGCTCGCATACTCAGCAAATGCCGAAATGTGACTTGTTGCGTAGCCTCTGGGTCTGAAAGTTCAAAATCTGGCATAATTTTAATTACTGGCGTGTCCCATTCAAAATATCCATCATCGACTAGGGTTGCGATTAACATCGCTGTCATGGATTTCTGTGTAGAGCCGATATGAAATAATGTATCTTGTGTTACAGGTAAATTGCGCTCCACGTTGCGTAAGCCAAATCCCTGAGCATAGATGATCCCATCTTTGTCTACCAGTGCGACTGCCATACCGGGAATATGGTCTTCTTCCATCTTGCCTTGCAAGTATTCTTCAAATGCCATCGGCAACGACTGTGAATCTGATGATACGTCAGATACGAATGGTATTGGTTCTTCTATCTCTTCAATATCAGTTGGAATATCTGAACCACATGCTGATATTCCAATCATAAGAAAAAACAAAGTAAGCATTTTAAATTTCATCATAAATTTCCTTGGTGTCTTTTTCGTAGATTGTCACCTTATTTTTGGAGAATTTCTTTTCTTGAATACCAGTTTTTTGTTTTTGTCACCTTCGCTTTTGGCAACCCAACGGTTTGCATAAGGTGCATTGCGGGTCTGATTTTTCAATTCTGTATTAGAAAATTTAAGCAATGACAGCTTCATGCGTTGTTGGACAGTCGGGGCGTTGTTGAGGGTATCAAAAATTGATTGAAAATTTGCAGAATAATTTGGGTTTACCCCTTGTCTTCTTAGCATATCTGAACAGGACTATAAAAATGGGTGTTGAAATGTTGTTTTTTTTGATTATAAAAACAGGGTTTTTTTTGATAATTCATATAGTTTTCGCAAGCGTTATTTTCCGCGAGCAGTCGTTTTTACAGTCTTACGCTAGAGGCTCATCACAAGGGTTGGCGAATTGCCCCGAAGATCCAGCGGTCTTTGAGGCGTGACATCCGCTTTAGCGGTCACGCCGAGACGCTGAAAGGGGCAAAGCGGAGTTTCCCAGCCCTTGTGGTGAGGGCGTAAGGCTGTAGACTGCTAGCTTGCGGAAAATAGGGTTTTTTTGATTTTTGTTATTTGGGTGATTTTTGAAAATTGCCGCAGTCCAACGATGGCGTAAGCTGCCCGCCGACTTACCAAACGCAACCCAATTTTACCCTGAAAAAACTAAAGCAAAAATCGCGCCGCATACCCAAAGCCGAAGGCGGGTCAGTTTAACGCGGGGTTCGGCGGTCTATTGTGACTGTAATTCAATAACCAACGGTTCTATCAACTCTTCTAATTCATTATCACCTAATTCTCGGGCAATTACTAACGAAGCTTTTAAGCTTTCAATCGCCTTTTCATTTTGACCTAGGGCTGTGTAATTGCGCCCAAGTTCATAGAGAGTTTGCGCCTCTGATTGTCTATCACCTACTTCATTAGAAATTTGTAAGGCTTGAGCTAAATAGTTTATAGATTTCTCAGAATCTCCAGCTTGACCATACGCAACTCCTATTCTTGCGATGAGTCTTCCTTCATCTACTCTGCTCCCTATTTCTCGCCATTTTTCAATTGCTTGCGAGTAATAGACTATAGACTTGAGGGGCTCATTTTCATCCTCATATTGAATCCCTGCTAACTCAAAGCTATAAGCCGCCTTTTCGGAGTTTCCTGAATTGTTATACGCGATAGCGCCATTTACAAATAATTCAGGAAGATAAAATCCATCAGAAAAAGCCTGACTGGTAACTTTCTCAAATTTTTTAATTGCCGATTCATTGTCATTTTGAAAGATGAAAGAGGTGACTTGGAAATAGCCGAGGATTGCTTTGCCATTCTGTGGCAAGTCATTATTGTTTTCGACAAGTGAAAAATAGTAATTGGCCTTTTCGTAATCCCCCTCTTGATATTTTAGTGTACCTAAAGCAAGTAAACTTATTGAAGTCAATTCCTGTGAAAGAGAAGTTTGTAGCTTGAAATTTTCAAGTTGAGCTACCTCTGCTTGACTTTGTTCATCAATGGAAAAATTTTTCTTTGTCAAAACGCCGAGTAATTCAAAATGTGTGTGTACTATTACTTGTTGTGGTGTTACAGCATACCAACCCCAAATCAGCAAATCTGCATTGTTTTGTTTTCCTAATTCACGAGCGTTGAGCGGGCCATCCTGAGCCGTAATAGGCTTTTGGAGAACTTCAATCCTTATATTTTTTTCCTGCATTACAGCACTTCTTAAATTCTCTAAGAAAAATTGCGTTACTGCGTATTCTTTGGGGTTTGGACCATCAAAGTCAGCAACAACAATAGTATCTGCCTTAATATCATTTTGAATATCTACAAGCAAATAAACTCCGCTTCCAACTGCAATAAGTGGTATCAATATCATTCCAAACGCGGCAAAACGCCGCCATTTTGGAAAAGCTGGTATTCCTCTTCCCCCCATAACTAATGGCTCAGTACGCTTCATCCATACATACAAGCAAGCTAACCAAAGAATGGTTCCAAATGTCAAACTCACAACAATGAAATTTTGCTGTATTAGGCTAAAGGCAAGAACCACTGTCGATGCTATTCCAACGGCAACACTAACCCAATTCGGGAGTTTTGCGATAAGTTGAGTGACTTCCTGTTCAAATTTATTTGGGTTCATGGTTTTGCCTGAATAGACAACGTGCTTAATTTGCCGCCGAACGGTTTGCGTTACTTGCGGGTGGGCGGGCGTAGATAAAGCTCCGAGAGTAAGATTCTGTTTGGGTGTAGAAAACACCCGAAAATGCCGCAGAATCCCACCTACT
>Ga0209249_1001891_pt1 | contig 18396 bp, 9 predicted proteins | sample SaaInlV_200m_DNA_4_FD_184653 | JGI IMG/M metagenome (GOLD analysis project Ga0209249, IMG submission 184653) | Marine microbial communities from expanding oxygen minimum zones in the Saanich Inlet - SI037_S3LV_200m_DNA (SPAdes) (version 2) | ecosystem: Environmental > Aquatic > Marine >...
ACGCTATAGTTTGTCACTTCTTACCGTTAATCCGGATGCACGACGACTTAGTGATCTGTTCTTTTTCCCACCGGTAAAAGGCATGGTTACCGGACAGTTTAATGCTCGTCAAAGACATTTTGGCGTGGATATAGCTGCAAGCGGAGATTTGCTTGTTAAAGCCTTACTGGATGGTACTGTTTTACTGGCTAATTACACTGCAGAAACAGGTTTCGTTATTCAGATCCAGCATGAAAACGATTTGATCTCAGCATACAAACACAATAAAGAATTACTTAAAAGGCCGGGCGATATAATTCGTGCCGGTGAAGCAATAGCAATTGTTGGCAATTCAGGTGAATTGACCACCGGACCTCACCTTCACTTCGAATTATGGCATCAGGGGAAACCCATTGATCCGCTGCAATTCATTTCTTTCGAATAGAATACAATGGACAAAGGGACTCAAAGCATACACAAGAAAAGAATAGCTATTCTGGGATCTACAGGATCTATTGGTACACAGGCCCTGGAAGTTATTGAACAATATCCCCGTCTTTTCGAAGTGGAAGTTCTGACCGCGCATTCTAACGTGGATCTTTTAATCTCACAGGCAAAAAAGTATAAGCCTAATGCTGTAGTAATTGTAAAAGAGGATCAGTATAATTATCTGCAGGATATACTGGATCCCCTGGGAATTAAAGTTTATGCCGGGTCTGCCGCTCTTGAGCAGATTGTTCAGATGGGAAGCATCGACATGGTATTAACCGCTATGGTTGGATTCGCCGGCCTGGCCCCGACAATTCAGGCTATTCAGGCAGGTAAAGCCATCGCTCTGGCAAACAAAGAAACCCTTGTGGTAGCAGGAGAATTGGTGATGAAAATGGCAATGGAACATCAGGTTCCGATTATTCCTGTTGATTCTGAACACTCAGCTATTTTTCAATGCCTGGTGGGAGAAGACATTAATCCGGTAGGAAAAATTATTTTAACAGCTTCAGGTGGCCCTTTCAGAACAAAAACTCTGGAGGAAATTCAAAAAGTGAGTCTGAAAGAGGCACTCAGGCATCCAAATTGGTCAATGGGTGATAAAATCACCATTGATTCTGCTACAATGATGAACAAAGGTTTGGAAATTATTGAGGCAAAATGGTTATTCAATCTCCGGGCCGAGCAGGTGGAAGTTGTTGTGCATCCCCAGTCAATTATCCACAGTCTTGTGGAATTTGAAGATGGATCTATTAAGGCTCAGATGGGATTACCGGATATGCGATTGCCAATACAATACGCACTTGGATTCCCGAAGCGCCTGCCCGGTATAAATAAACAGTTCTCTTTTATTGATTATCCGGAGCTGAACTTTGAAAGCCCTGATCCACAAAGATTTCCTAACTTGAGAATTGCCCGTGAATGTCTGAGTAAAGGAGGGAACTGGCCTGGTGTTTTAAATGCCGCAAATGAAATTGCCGTTGAAGCATTTCTTAAAGAAAAAATTCGATTTACAGATATCCCAATCCTGATTGAAAAAACCCTGGAGGCTTCAAGTTTTGTGCCTCATCCGGTATATCAGGATTATATTGATTCCGATCGGGAAGCACGTGAGCTAACCCGATCCTTTATTAAAATAATAACTTGACCATGACCATACTGATTAAAGCAGCACAATTATTATTAAGTCTTTCAATTCTGGTAATTATCCATGAATTAGGCCATTTTACCTTTGCAAAGGTTTTCAAAACGAGGGTGGAAAAATTCTACCTCTTTTTTAATCCATGGTTTTCCCTGTTCAAATTCAAAAGAGGAGAAACTGAATATGGTTTAGGCTGGCTTCCTCTGGGGGGCTACGTGAAGATATCCGGAATGATTGATGAGTCAATGGATAAAGACCAGATGAGCAAGGATCCCGAACCGTATGAATTCAGATCTAAACCATCGGGTCAGCGCTTGTTAATTATGCTGGGTGGGGTTATGTTTAATGTGATCTTTGCCTTCCTGGTTTATTCGATGATTTTGTTTGCCTGGGGCGAAAAATATCTGCCAACAGAAAATGCAAAATTCGGAATTATGTGCGATACTATCGCACTCGACATGGGAATGCAGCACGGCGATAAAATTATAACTCTGGATCATAAAAAGGTGGAGGACTTTCACGATATAGTGCCTGAAATCGTGTATAATGGTGCAAAAACTATTCAAGTTGATCGCAAAGGTACTGTTATTGATATCCCTGTGCCCGATGATTTTATTGCCCAGTATATCGAGAAAAAAAGTTTCATCAATTATGCATTTCCTTTTGTAATAAGAGAGTTTATTAAAGACTCTCCCGCGGAAATTGCGGGTGTAAAAGTAGGTGATCGAATTACTGGTATTAACGGTAAGGAAACTTTGTATTATGATCTGGTTGGAACAGAAATAGAAAAATATAAAGATGAACCAATTCATCTTCAGGTAGATCGAGATGGCGAATTACTGGAATTTACTGTCCTGGTAGATTCTGATGGAAAAGCTGGAATTTATCCGCTTGATCCGAAAACTTTTTTTGAGCTGAAAGAGATTGAATATGGCTTTTTTGCATCCATTCCTGCCGGAGTTAACAAAGGAATAAACACTATAAAAAGCTATCTCAAAGATCTTAAACTGGTATTCACTCCTGAAACAAAAGCTTATAAATCACTCGGTGGCTTCATAGCAATTGGTAATATTTTTCCGGGTCAATGGAACTGGAATACTTTCTGGAATATGACAGCCTTTCTTTCTATCATGCTTGCTGTTCTTAATGTTTTACCAATTCCTGCCCTGGATGGTGGACATGTATTGTTTCTTATTGTTGAAATTATTACCGGTCGAAAGCCCAGTGATAAATTCATGGAGTATGCTCAAATCGCCGGAATGATTTTCTTATTAGCTCTGGTTTTATATGCAAATGGCAACGATATACTAAAATTATTCACGCGATAATCAATTTGTTCCACATTTCGATTTGATCTCGCGACATCTTTCTGTACTTTTAAGCATGTCCCCTTTTTGCTAACAACAAACTAATTAGTATGATGAACAATCTTACAAAAGTATTGTGGCTGGCCTTAATAGTAGCCGGAACAATATCCTGTAACAAGGACAAAAAGAGTGATAACTTTATGCCACCTATTACGGGCAAGCCAGGTGAGATTACACTGGTAATGACTGATGCACTGTATGATGGACCTGCCGGTGATACACTGTACGGAATTTTATGTATAGAGGAACCTGCACTACCACAATCAGGAATGGAGGGTGCTGAGCCAATGTTTGATGTAATTCAGGTGCCTCCAACCGGATTCGGCAATATTTTCAGAGCAAATCGGAATATTATAATAGTTAGTATTAACGATACTCTTGAAAAGGCAGCTATGCGGATTGACCGAAGTTATTGGGCCAAACAGCAGTTATTAATACGAATGACAGCTCCAAATCAAGAGGAGTTGATTGATTTGATGGTGAATAAGGATGATTTTCTAAGGAATACCATTCGTGATACCGAAATTGATCGTGATGTTTACCTAAACAATAAATATGAGAATACTGAGCTGGTTAACAGTCTGATTCGAAAGCATGATGTCGTGGTTCAATTTTCAAAAGGTTGGCAGCCCAGGCTAGACACAAATAATTTCGTTTGGGTTCAGTATAATCCTCCTCAGATTACTCAGGCTGTACTTATTTACTATTATCCTTACACTGATGAGAGCCAGATAGAATATGAAAATCTTATTCCTAGAACTGAGGAATGGTTAAAAACCTGGGTTCCGGGGCCTTCAAAAGGTTCTTATATGACACTCGAATTGGAACATGCACCATTGTATAGCAAAGTTTTCACTAAGGATGGTCATTATGTAAGGGAGATTAAAGGCCTTTGGGATATGCATAATGATTCAATGGGCGGACCCTTTATCTCCTGGTCATTCATTGATGAAAAAAATAGCAGAATTGTAACAGTTTTCGGATTTGTCTATGCCCCGAAATATCAAAAAAGAAATCATATCAGAAAAGTTGAGAGCCTGCTTAAATCAGTAAAGTTTTCTGATTAGCCTATTTTTTCGAATTTTTGATTCCTCCGGTAGGGGATAAATCCCGCCTGCCGGATGCTGCGCTGAATTCTATCCGCATCCATTGTGTATTTAGCACCAGCACTTGATACTACATTCTCTTCAATCATTATTGAGCCAAAATCATTAGCGCCAGCGTGAAGGCAAAGTTCTGCAACTGATTGACCAACAGTAAGCCAGCTAGCCTGGATGTGAGAAATATTATTAAGCATAATCCTTGCCATTGCCATTAAGCGAATATAGGCACGGGCATCAACAGAATTTGAGATCCCTAATTTGTCTTTCAACTGCGTTCCTTCATCCATAAAGGGCCAGGGAACAAAGTTTATGAAACCAAAATGGCCCGATGGTACCTCATCCTGAACTTCTCTGATCCGAATTAAATGTTCAATTCTTTCGGCCAGAGTCTCAACATGACCAAACATCATTGTGGCCGAGGTAGGCAGATTCAGACGGTGAGCAACACGCATTACATCCAGCCATTCATCTGTTGTACATTTTGAAGGTGAAACCTCATGCCGAACTCTGTCAACAAGAACCTCAGCTCCGGCTCCGGGTAAAGAATCAAGCCCGGCCTTTCTCAACCTGACTAAAGTAGCCTCATAATCAAGCCCGGCCAGATTGGCAATATGAACTATTTCTGGTGGCCCCAGAGCATGAAACTTAAGCGTTGGGAACTCTTTTTTGAGATCAGAGAATAATTTGCAATAATCTTCAATACCAAATTTGGGATGCATGCCTCCCTGCAATAATATCTGATTGCCTCCTTGCTCAAATAGTTCATTTATCTTCTCACGGTATTCCTCCATTGTTGTAACATAGGCTTCATCGCTCCTGGCTGTGCGGCAAAAGTTACAAAACTTACAAAACGAAAAACAAACATTAGTAATATTCACATTCCGGTCAATGATCCAGCCAACATCATTATCAGGGTGTTTGATTTTACGAATGGTATTGGCTGTTTCCATTAGAATACCCAGTGAAGCTTCATTATATAGATACAGGCCTTCCTCCGCACTAAGGGCTTCTCCGTCAGTGGCCTTGTTACACAATTTGGATATATTCACTATTTCAATTGTTAATTTGTCCATGCAAATGTAAATTTATTCACTAAACTCGCAAGTCTGGTATGGGTGTATTTTAGGCTTTCTGGTATCCAATTTTTACTACTTTTACAAACTTATATTGACAATTTTTTATATGATGGAAATAATCGGTAATGAGGCTTTTAACCCGGATGTTAACAGGGTGGTACTGGTGAATACAGATACTAAATTGGAACAGTTTGATTTAGATACAGACCAACTGGCCTATATTGCCTCTGTCAGGAATCCACAAGATCCACAAAAGGCAATGCAAATCATCACTGTAAATCTCTATAAACATTGGTTGGTTTTAGTGTTTCCTGATCCTCAAAAGAAGAATGAAGTTTTGCTTGAGTCATACCGGCTTGATGGTGCTGGCATTCAATCGTGGGCAAATAAGAACCAGATCACACAATTATGTATTGAGGACCTATCGGATGAACAAGGTCGCCTTTTCGCCACTGTTGAAGGTCTTGTACTGAGTAATTATCAATTTTTACCATATTTTTCCGAAGCCGAGAAAAAGAAAAACTGTCTAGCGTCAATTTGTATTAAAGGGATGCCGGAATCTTTTCTGAGGAAAATAATTGTGCTCACCGAAGCTGTTAGCCGTGCCCGTGATTTGGTTAACGAACCATTGTCATCTCTGAATGCACCTCGATTTGCAGATGAGATTATCAAAATGTCCCAGAAATCAGGTATTCAGATTGATGTGTTTGACAAAGAGAGGATCGAGAAAGAAAAAATGGGTGGATTGCTTGCCGTCAATAAGGGAAGTATCGACCCCCCTAGATTTTGTATTCTGAACTACCATCCCGAAAATCCGATAAATGAAAAACCACTTGTACTGATTGGTAAGGGCATTGTTTATGATACCGGAGGCCTTAGTCTCAAACCAACGCCTAACAGTATGGATTATATGAAATCTGACATGGCTGGTGCAGCAGCAGTTACAGGAGTCATGTATGCCATTGCTGCACTAAACTGGCCGCTGAGGGTAATTGCTCTTATTCCTGCTACTGATAACCGTCTGGATGGTAATGCATATGTCCCTGGTGATATTATTGAAATGCATAGTGGGCACTTCGTTGAAGTGCTGAATACAGATGCTGAAGGCAGAATGATCCTTGCCGATGCTCTTAGCTATGCCAAGCAGTATGATCCCGAACTGGTTATAGATATTGCAACACTAACAGGATCCGCTGCAGTGGCAGTCGGAAATATTGGAACTGTTGCAATGGGTAATGCTCCTGAGGAAAATATGCAACAACTTGTCGATGCGGGAACAACATGCTACGAAAGAGTAGTCGAATTTCCCTTATGGGAGGAATATGATAAACTTCTGGAAAGCGAGGTAGCAGACTTCAAAAATATTGGAGGGAGGGATGCCGGAGCTATTACTGCAGGAAAGTTTCTTCAACGATTCACTGACTATCCGTGGATTCACATTGATATTGCCGGACCCGCATTTCTCTTTTCTCCTGAAGGATACAGAACAGCCGGAGGAACTGGTACCGGAGTTCGTCTCTTACTTGAGTTTATTCGAAATAAGTATTTAAACGACTAAGACATTATTCATGACAGATAATAAAGTAAAGGTAGGGATTACCCAGGGAGATATTAACGGAATATCCTATGAGATAATTATAAAAACCCTGAAAGACAACAGATTATTGGATTTTTGTATTCCTGTGCTCTATGGCTCACCAAAGGTGTTAGCTTATCACAGAAAGGCAATTGATGTCGAGAATTTTAGTCTGATAAGTATAGCTGAAGCCCACGAAGCAAAGCCTAAAAAAGCTTGTATAATCAATTGTCATGATGACAATATCCGTGTTGAACTGGGCAAAGCCACTACATATGCCGGAGAAGCTGCCTATCAGGCAATGGAAATTGCTGTAAAAGATCTGATTGATCGTCAAATTGATGTTTTGGTCACGGCACCAATTGACAAGCACACGATTCAACAAAAAGATTTCCAGTTTCCAGGGCATACTGAATACCTGCAAAGCAGATTGGAGATCAAAGATACTCTGATGATGATGGTAGGACCTGATGTACGCGTAGGAGTGGTGACAGGTCATATCCCGCTAAGCGAAGTAGCCCAGACATTATCAGTGGATCTTATTCTCAGAAAACTTCGGATCATGAATGAAAGTTTGAAAAATGACTTTAACATTCAAAAACCCAGATTAGCCGTTTTAGGTCTGAATCCACATGCAGGTGACCATGGCTTATTAGGCAAAGAGGAAACCGATATCATTGAACCAGCTGTGAAACAAGCCACTGACGAAGGAATGATAGTGATTGGTCCTTTTGCCGCTGATGGTTTGTTTGGAAGTGGCAGTTTCTCGAAATTTGATGGAATAATGGCAATGTATCATGATCAGGGCCTGGCACCATTTAAAGCCTTATCTTTCGATCAGGGAGTCAATTATACTGCCGGATTACCTGTTGTACGTACCTCTCCTGTTCACGGAACTGCTTATGAGATTGCAGGCCTGGGGAAAGCTAATCCGGATTCATTCAGACAGGCATTGTATCTGGCTTGTGACATATACCGTACCAGAAAGATGAACAAGGAACTTAAAAAGAATGCAATGCCGGTCAGGAATAATGGAAAGGAGGAATAATGCCAATTTATGAATATATCCAGGGACCATTGATTGCTGTGTCTCCAGCCGAGGTGATTGTGGAACAAGGTGGAATCGGATATAATATTCAGATTTCAGTGCATAGCTATTCCCAATTAAGAAGCCGCAAGGAAGCATTATTATTTATTCATGAAATAATCCGGGAGGATTCCCATGACCTTTATGGTTTTTTTGGAAAAGATGAAAGGATTTTGTTCCGTCACCTGATTTCAGTGTCTGGCGTTGGTGCCAACACGGCCAGAATGATGCTTTCCTCACTTTCCCCTCAGGAAATTAAGGATGCCATTTTACACGATGATGTGATTGTGCTGAAGAGGATAAAGGGGATAGGAACCAAATCGGCAGAAAGAATAATTGTCGATCTTAGAGATAAGATTGGAAAATTGGACGAAAGTGTTCAGTTTTTGCCCGGATCAGACAATACCATGCGGCATGAAGCGTTATCTGCTTTGATCATGCTTGGGTTTGGGAAGTCAGATACAGGCAAGGTATTAGACAAGTTGCTGGCAGAAAATGGAGATTTTGATGTGGAGTCATTGATCAAAGCAGCTTTGAAGAAATTATAAATACAGCTTCCGGATAAGTCTATGCAGCAAAAAAATCGGTTCAGATTAAAGAATACAGTATTTACTATTATCCTGATAGCAGGATTGATAAGCCCGGGATTTAATCAGGTATTCGGACAAGTCAACCCGGGAAATTTGTCTGGTACTTCAGGTGATAGCATTATAAATCTGAAATTTCCCTTCCAGGATAACAAAGGAATCCCATTCGGGAAGTCAATGTCAGGATCGCCGCTTTACTTGAAAATGCCTGCAAATATTCAATACAGAGTTTCGTATGACCCTGACAACAACGAATATACATTCAATCATAAAATAGGAGAACTTGATTATCGATCATCATATTCCATGGGCTTTGATGATTACCGAAAAGCTGATTTTAACAAATCCATTAAAGATTACTGGTTTACCCGTGTAAGAGGTGAGAGTTTTGAGGCCCAATCATCATTGATACCAAAACTCTATGTGGGAGGGGAAGCTTTCGATCGGATTTTTGGTTCAAATACAATAAATATTCGTCCACAGGGTTCAGCAGAACTAATTTTCGGACTGCAAATTAATAATACAGAAAATCCTTCTCTGCCAGAGAAGGTGAGAAAGAATACCACATTCGATTTTGATAATCGAATTCAAATGAATGTGACTGGTCAGATTGGAGATAAGCTGGAATTGGGTATTTCGTATAATACAGAAGCGACTTTTGATTTTGAGAATAAAACCAGAATCGCATATACAGGTAAGGATGATGAAATCCTGAAAAAAATTGAGGCAGGTAATGTAAACCTTCCCCTGACTGGTTCATTAATCAGTGGAAGTCAAAGTTTATTTGGAATAAAAACTGAGTTGCAATTCGGTAGATTAACTGTAACCAGCGTTTTTTCTCAACAAGAGGGAGAGTCTAAAACTATTGAGGTAGAAGGTGGTGGAGTAACAAATGATTTTGAGATTCATGCTGACGAGTATGAAGCAAACCGACATTTCTTTTTAACCCAATACTTCAGAGATATTTATGACCAGGCCCTGCGCTCATTACCGGTTGTCAATTCAGGAATTAATATTACTAAGGTTGAAGTGTGGGTTACTAATAAGAGTAACCAGTTTGAGCAATCCAGAAACGTAGTGGCATTTCTTGACCTGGCTGAAGGTATTAACAGACAGGACACAAATATTTTCAACACCAATTTTGTTAAATACCGGGGCTCGGGATTATATCCAAGTAATAGTCTCAATGATTTATATGAAAATCTTATCAATAATTATTCCGGGATCAGGGATGTAGGTCAGGTTACATCTGTTCTGACTCCGCTCTCATCCTATGGTTTTGAGGGAGGGCAGGATTATGAAAAAATAGAAAATGCCCGCCGCCTTCAGCCAACAGAGTATCAATTGAATGAGAAGCTTGGGTATCTTTCACTTAATCAAGCACTTAATTCTGATGAGATATTGGCAGTTGCTTTTGAATATACTCTGGGTGGTAGCGTATATAGAGTAGGTGAATTCTCAAATGAGGTGAATAAAGATGCTATATCTGATTCACCCTCTCTCATTTTGAAACTGTTAAAAGGTACGAACCTTGCACCTGGTGTTCCAACATGGGATCTTATGATGAAGAATATATATTCAATGGGAGCCAGCAGGGTGAATACTGAAGAATTTTTCCTTGAAGTATTATACCAGAATGACAAAACCGGAACTGCTATCAATTACCTGCCAGGTGGAGCAATAGATGGTGAAATCCTGATAAAAGTATTAAACCTGGATAATCTTAATTCCCAGCTTGATCAACAGCCTGATGGCGTTTTTGACTTCATTGACCGTATAACCATTGATGCAACTAAAGGACGTATTATTTTTCCGGTTCTTGAACCTTTCGGATCCTACCTGCGTGAAAAAATTGAAGGCACTAAGCCCGGGGAGTTTGCCCAGGTGGCCGATGAGTATGTGTTTGAGGAGCTGTATAATGAAACACAAAGCAGGGCCAGGCAGATTGCTGAAAAAAATAAATTCTTATTGAGCGGACGATATCGCTCTGAATCCAGCTCTGAAATCAGATTGAATGCAATGAATATCTCCCCTGGATCGGTAATGGTTACCGCCGGAGGAATGCAGCTCACGGAGAACCAGGATTACACAGTGGATTATACAATGGGTACTGTTAAGATAATTAATCAGGCTCTGGTTGAATCAGGTACTCCTATCAAAATCTCTTTGGAGAATAATGCATTGTTCAGTATTCAATCTAAAACCATGGTGGGAACACACCTGGATTATCGCTTTAGCAAAGATTTCAATATGGGTGGTACCATTCTGCATCTGAAAGAAAGACCACTCACCACTAAAGTAAATATTGGAGAAGAACCTATTTCGAATACTATCTGGGGATTGAACACTAATTATCGCAAAAATGATGTTCAGTGGTTAACCAAAGCCGTTGACTTTTTGCCCTTTATCGAAACAAAGGAACGATCATCTATTACTTTTACCGGTGAATTTGCCCAGTTAGTACCTGGTCACTCTAAAGTAATTGATGAAGAGGGAAGCGAGCAGGAAGGACAATCTCTGATAGACGATTTTGAAGGCAGTGAAACCAGTTATGATATCAGACCATGGCAACAATGGGTAATGGCCAGTACACCTCAGGGACAATCAGAGATGTTTCCGGAGGCACAACTGAGTAATGATCTGGCTTATGGTTTTAATAGGGCAAAACTGGCATGGTATCAGATTGATCCCCTTTTTCTACGTAATAATTCTGCTACGCCAAGCCATCTGGCCAATAATGACGAGGAGCAATTCAGCCATTTTGTGCGGGAAATTAAAGAGCAGGAAATCTTCCCTTTTAAGCAGAGTCCGAATAATATTCCAACCTTTATTTCGGTTCTGAACATGGCATATTATCCAGGTACAAGGGGACCATATAATTACGATGCTTTACCGGCAGGGAGTCTGTCAGCTGGTATGAACTCCGATGGAACACTCAGACAACCAGAAAGCAGGTGGGGTGGAGTGATGCGCAAATTAGTCACAAACGACTTTGAGGCGGCAAATGTGGAATTTATTGAGTTTTGGCTGATGGATCCTTTTGTCGAAGATTCAATTGAGAATATTGTTCGGGATGATATGGATCCGGCTCTGTATTTCAATTTTGGAAATATTTCAGAAGATATTCTGAAGGATGGACGCAAAAGTTTTGAGAACGGCTTGCCAATTGATGAGAATGTAATTCTTGTTGATTCCACAGCCTGGGGAAGGGTTCCGATAACCCAGTCATTTGTTAATGCTTTTGATAATGTAGTTGAATCAAGAGTTTATCAGGATGTAGGATTAGACGGATTGGGTGATGATGAAGAGCGCTCATTTTTTCAATCCTATCTCGACACTTTGCAGCTTATTTTAAATCCGGCATCTGAGGCTTATACCAGTATCCTGAGTGACCCATCCGGAGATAATTATAAATATTACAGAGGTACCCAGCATGATGAACAACAATTAGGTATTCTGGAGCGCTACAAATATTTTAACGGATTGGAGAACAACTCACCAACCCCTGAGCAGTCTACAGAGAATTATCCTACACAGTCGACCAATTTGCCTAATATTGAGGATATTAATACCGATAATACCCTTAGTGAGGCTGAATCATATTTCCAGTATAAGATCAGCTTGAAAAAAGAGGATATGCGGGTTGGTCGTAATTATATTGCAGATGCAATTGTAGGAAGAAATAAGGATGGTGATCAGGTTACCTGGTATCAGTTTAAAGTGCCCATCTACGAACCTGAAAAGATTATTGGAAGTATTCAGGATTTCAAATCAATCAGATTTATGCGCCTGTTCCTTAGAGGAATTGCTGACGATATGATTCTGCGTTTTGCTTCACTTGATCTGGTAAGAGGAGAATGGAGAAAATATAATCTGAGTCTGATGGAAGGAACAGAACATTTATCTCCTCCGGAGTATACCCGGGCAAAATTCGAGGTTTCAGCGGTCAATATAGAAGAAAACGGGAACAGATATCCTGTTAATTATGTATTACCTGTCGGATTAAGGAGAACCACCGATCCTACAAATCCTCACATGACTCAACAGAACGAGCAGTCCATTGCATTTAAATTGACTGGACTTGAAGATGGTGACGCACGAGCCGCTTACAAGAATGTTCGAATGGATATGCGACAGTACAGGAAGCTTAAAATGCATGTTCATGCCGAAGCTTTTAATGAACAGGAACTGGCTAATGGTGATTTGAGGGCTTTCATACGTATTGGTTCTGATTATACTCAGAATTACTATGAGTATGAAATTCCGCTGGTATTAACTCCACACCTTCATGCACCTTCGAAGTACGACCAGAATAGTCTGATTGACAGGGATATAGTATGGCCTGAAGTTAATGCTTTTGCCATCGTTCTGAATGTTTTACAGCAAGCCAAGCAAGAGAGGAATGATATGATGAGAATGGCAAATTCTCCTATTAGTCTGACGACCTCCTACGCTTATAACGATGGAAGCAATCGTGTGATAGTAAAAGGAAATCCTAACCTGAGTAATGTAAGAACCATTATGATTGGTGTGAGAAATCCCAGCCAAATGCAAAATGATGCCTTTGATGATGGATTGGCCAAATCAGGAATGGTATGGATGAATGAAATGAGACTTACTGATTTTAATGAAGATGGGGGATGGGCAGCTAATGCCAGGTTCTCTGCTCAATTGGCTGATTTTGGTCGGCTTACTATGTCAGGAGGTACAAGTAATCCGGGATTTGGTAGTATTGACAGAAAGGTTCAGGAGCGTTCGAAGGAAGAGTTACTGCAGTACGATGTTTCAAGTACTTTGCAATTGGGTAAATTCTTTCCACAAAAAGCTGGTGTAAACATTCCGGTTTACATGGGATACTCCGAGACCAGACGAAATCCTCAGTATAACCCTCTTGATCCTGATATTCCTTTACAAGCTGCACTTGAGAATGTTGAAAGTAAGGCAGAGAGGGATTCTATTCTGTACATTTCCCAAAACTATCAGAGACGGAAAAGTATCAACCTTACGAATGTAAAAGTTGAAGGTCAGAACAGACGCAGACCGAAAATATACAGCCTGTCAAATTTCTCTGTTACTTATTCGTTCAATGAGGTGTTCTCCCGGGATATTAATACTGAATTCAATCTGAATAAAAACTATTCAGGAGTATTCAGTTACATATATAATGGTAGCCCTAAACCATGGGAGCCATTTAAAAAAGTGGAGGCCTTTAATAAACCGGCCTTCAGAGCTCTCAAAGATTTTAATCTTTATTATCAGCCTTCCATGCTTCGTTTTCAAACCAACATGGATAGAAGGTATGCTGAAACCCAGTTGAGAAATGTGGCTAATCCTGATTTGAAGATTGAACCTACATTTAATAAGAATTTCAACTGGAACAGGTTGTATGATTTTAAATGGGATGTGACCCGAAACCTTAAGCTGGATTTTACAAGTAACAATATTGCAAGGATTGATGAGCCAAACGGACCCATGCATCGCGACGATGATGATTATGAGGCAAAAAGAGACAGTATTTGGCAGAATGTTACAAGTTTCGGACGTAATACTCAATATCACCATTCAATAAATTCTCAATATTCATTACCCATCAACAAGATTCCTTTACTCGACTGGATAAGTTCAACTGCAAGTTACCGGGTTGATTATGACTGGGCAGCCGGACCGATAACAGCTGATACGATCCGCTTGGGTAATACGATCCAGAATAATCGCCAGTTTCAAATGAATGGCCAGTTTAATCTCCGGAGTCTTTATGGTAAAGTCGGAGTCCTGAAAAAAATAGAAAATAAGTATAGCAGGAGGGGTAGAGCTACAACTAAAAAGGAAGTAGAAACGGTTTCATTTGAGAATGACAAATTCAATATTAAAGGGAAGCAGAAGAAAAATGTAGTTCATGACCTGGTTACTGAAGATATCACGGTAACATTGTTTGACAAAAATGATAATCCTATCGATGTAGATGTTGAAGTGGTAAATAACAGAAGAGTTATTATTACTACTCAGGAAGATCTGCAGAATGGAAAACTTGTTATTGAAGGGGATATTGTTCAACGTGAAAATCCACTGATTTACATTGCTGAGAATGCAGCCCGTATTCTTATGGCTACAAAAAGTGCCCGATTAAGTTTTAGTAATGCCAATGGAGCTTTCCTTCCTGGATTCTTGCCAGAGCCACAATGGATGGGTATGCGCTCAAGCAATTCAGCCCTTGCTCCGGGATGGGATTTTATCCTGGGTTTGCAGGATGAAGGTTTTGGCGATCAGGCAGCTGCTATGGGTTGGATTACCTCTGACTCAACACTAAATGAAGCCTATTGGAATACCAATAATCAGGGTGTTCAGTTCTCAGCCAATCTTGAGCCGCTGCCGAATTTGCGGCTTGATATAAATGCTACCTGGTCAATGAACTCGAGAGTTGAACAATTCTATATCCACCAGGGCGATGGACAGTTTTCAGCAGAGAATCAAATGATTAGTGGAAACTTTTCAATGTCGTTCCTATCTATTGGATCAGCCTTTGAAGCGCCTACTGAAGATGGAGATTATTCCTCAGAGAGCTGGGAAAGTTTCAAGAATAACAGGTTTATCATTTCAGACAGGCTTGGAAAGGAAAGGCTAGCCAACATGGTGTCAGGCAGCCAGGCTTACGATCCGAATAATGGTGAAACTCCAGGATATACCGATGGATATGGACCTACCTCACAAGATGTTCTGATACCAGCATTTATTGCTGCCTATGCGGGAAAAGATCCTGAGACTATCAGCCTTAATGCAATGCCATCTGTATTCAATATGTTGCCAAACTGGACTATCTCATATAATGGACTTGATAAGATACCATTTTTCAAGAAGTATGTGAAATCAATGCAGCTTCGCCATAGTTACAGGAGTACATACAGCGTTGGTTCTTTTGCTACAAACTTATTTTATAATCCGGAGGAGATAGATGGATTGAACTATATTCGGGATTTACAAATGAATTTCCTCCCGGATAAAGAAATTGGCGGAGTTTCAATTAATGAGCAGTTCTCCCCCTTTCTAAGCCTGGATATGCAGCTGACCAATACATTAACAACCAGACTGGAATATAAGAAAACCAGAAGTATGACTCTGAGTTTCAATAATAACCAGTTGATGGAGAACAAGTCAGAATCATATGTTATCGGACTTAGTTATCGTTTTCAGGAAGTTCCGATCACCATAAAAACAGGGGGAAATAAGAGAAGTTTCCAGTCTGACCTTAATCTCAGAGCTGATATAGAGATTAGAGACAACAGAATGATCATGAGAAAACTTGAGGAGGATATTGATAAGCTAACCTCAGGACAAAGGGCTGTTACGCTTAAGTTTACAGCAGATTATGTTTTGAGTTCACGTTTTAATCTTCGTTTGTTTTACGATCAGAATATCAACAGACCATTCATTCAGTTATCGTATCCTACATCTAATACAAAATTTGGATTTAATCTAAGATTTACTCTGGCAAATTAATTTGTTTTTTTAATACCTTTGGTTCACTAAATCAAATAATCAGACTATCAAATGAACGTACCTGAAAACTTAAAGTACTCACCAGATCACGAGTGGATCAGGGTTGAGGGTGATGAAGCCTATATAGGAGTTACGGATTATGCTCAGTCAAACCTTGGGGATATTGTATTTGTTGAGGTTGAGACTGAGGGTGAAGAACTTGACAAAGGAGAAGCTTTTGGAAATGTCGAGGCCGTAAAGGCTGTCGAAGAGCTCTACATGCCAGTTTCCGGTGAAGTGCTGGAATTTAATTCTCAACTGGAGGATACTCCCGAACTTGTAAATAAAGATGCATTCGGAGAGGGCTGGATGATCAAGGTTAAAATATCCAAGCCATCAGAGCTGGATGACCTTCTCGATGCAACAGCTTATAAAGAATTGTTGGGATAATAAACGAGATGTTTATTAATAAAAAGGCTGAATGAATAATTCGGCCTTTTTACTTTCGGGAAATCTTATTTTAATTTCTTTTTGACCTCTCTTTTTGTATAGGCTTCGATCATATCACCTTCTTTAATATCATTGAAGTTTTCTATATTCAAACCGCACTCCAAGCCTGTAACAACCTCTTTGGCATCATCCTTGAATCGTTTAAGAGAACCTAATCTCCCGTCATATACAACAATACCATCACGGATAATCCGAACTGTGGAATTACGGAAAACTTTACCATCTCTGACAATACATCCGGCAATGGTCCCAACTTTCGTAATCCTGAAAGTTTCAAGAATTTCCAGTGTACCTGTAATCTCCTCTTTAATTTCAGGACTCAACATTCCTTCCATAGCATCTTTCAATTCGTTGATTGCATCATAAATAATGCTATACAAACGAATGTCAACGCCTTCTTTTTCAGCAAGTTTTCTTGCGACCAATGAGGGACGTACCTGGAACCCAATAATCACAGCATCAGAAGCAGCAGCCAGAAGAATATCACTTTCTGAAATTTGTCCCACTGCCTTATGTTTAATATTAACCTGGATCTCTTCAGTTGACAGTTTGATCAGTGAATCAGACAGAGCTTCAATTGAACCATCCACATCACCTTTTACAATAACATTCAACTCCTGGAAATTGCCAATGGCAATCCGACGACCAATTTCATCAAGTGTGATATGTTTTTGAGTTCGAATATCCTGCTCCCTTTGAAGTTGTTCCCTTTTAGTGGATATCTCCCTGGCTTCACGCTCAGAACTTAATACATTAAAAACATCTCCGGCCTGAGGTGCACCATCAAGTCCAAGAACCAGAACTGGTTCAGAAGGCCCTGCTTTTTTCACTGGTTTTCCTCTTTCATTAAACATGGCTTTGACTTTTCCAAAAAAGCTTCCGGCTACCAAAATATCACCAACCTTCAAGGTGCCAGCTTGAACCAGAATGGTTGTAATATAACCTCTTCCCTTATCCAACGATGATTCTATTACAGATCCTGTCGCGGCTTTGTTTGGATTAGCTTTCATGTCGAGCATTTCTGCTTCGAGTAGAACTTTTTCAAGGAGCTCATCAATCCCAAGCCCTTGTTTAGCAGATATATCGTGAGATTGATACTTGCCACCCCAAGCTTCAACCATGTAATTCATATTCGCCAGCTCTTCCTTGATTTTCTCAGGATTTGCTCCTTCCTTATCAATTTTATTGATAGCAAAAACTATTGGTACGCCAGCTGCTGATGCATGGTTAATTGCCTCAACTGTCTGAGGCATAACCGCATCATCGGCTGAAACAACTATAATTGCAATATCGGTTACCTGAGCTCCACGGGCTCTCATTGCAGTAAACGCTTCGTGACCCGGAGTGTCGAGGAAAGTTATAGGCTTCCCACTTTCAAGAATTACTTTGTAAGCACCAATATGCTGTGTTATACCTCCAGCTTCACCAGCAATCACATTTGCATGTCGTACGTAGTCAAGCAATGAAGTCTTTCCATGGTCAACATGTCCCATCACGGTAACAATAGGAGGGCGTGGAATCAAGTCCTCTTCAGAGTCCTGAGATGTTTCAATGGCTTCCTGAACTTCAATACTGATAAATTCAACCTTGTGATTGTATTCATCAGCAACCATAGATATTGTTTCAGCATCTAAGCGCTGATTTATAGATACAAACAAGCCAAGGTTCATACAGGTTCCGATAACACTATTGATCGGAATGTCGAGTAAGGTGGCTAATTCATTGGCAGTTACAAATTCAGTAACCTGAATAACCTGCGGTTCAAGTTCCTTCTGTATAGCTTCTTGCTCAGCAGTTTGCTTTTGTGCTTCACGCTTGGTTCGACGATGTTTTGACCCTTTTGACTTTCCTTTTGATGTAAGACGGGCTAATGTATCCTTAATCTGTTTTTGTACATCTTCTTCAGAAACCTCGGGTTTGATTGGTCGTCTTTTGGGTCTTGCTTTACTTTTATTTTGCCCTTGCTGGTTTTGGCCTCCAGCTTGGCCTCCAGCTTGGCCTCCAGCTT
>Ga0209249_1001900_pt1 | contig 18315 bp, 16 predicted proteins | sample SaaInlV_200m_DNA_4_FD_184653 | JGI IMG/M metagenome (GOLD analysis project Ga0209249, IMG submission 184653) | Marine microbial communities from expanding oxygen minimum zones in the Saanich Inlet - SI037_S3LV_200m_DNA (SPAdes) (version 2) | ecosystem: Environmental > Aquatic > Marine >...
AGGAATTCTCTGTCTTAAAGGACCAGGGAAGGTTTGTGGTACTAAGCAGTCCGTCAGGTGCTACAGTTAACTTTGATTTTCACGATTTGTGTAACTCACCAAGTTTCACAATTATTGGAGCTCATAACAACTCTCACCCACAATACGAGACGCCATATAACCCGTGGACACAGAAACGGCACGCGGAGCTGTTTTTTAATCTTATTTCGAGTGGTGAGCTGGATCTAACATCTTTGATTAGTTACCGAGTTTCGTATCTCAAGGCTCCAGAGATTTATCGAAAGCTCCAGAAAAACAGAATCAATACAATGGGAATAATTATAGAATGGTAAACACATCGCACCCCCACGTTTTGACTTTACCCTCTGCATTTCTTTTATCAATGCCCAGAATTTCACAAGGTTTCCTTGTGATTAAAACAGAAATAATAACAAAAAAATTCCGTTACATATCTGGGTACTCGGTGACACACCATTTAATTAGTGATATATGGAATAATGAGCTCTAAATATCGAGGTCAAGAGCCTCCTTGAGACCCTTGTATCGGTTCCTGATTGTTACCTCGGTTACACCAGCGGCGTCCGCTATCATCTTCTGTGTCCGCTTCTCGTCACACATCACACACGCGATGTACAGTGCAGCAGCCGCAAGCCCCATGGGATCCTTGCCCGCCGTGGTCCTGAGCTCTGTAGCCTTCCTCAAGAGCTCAACAGCAGCCTGCTGGGTCCTCTCGCCCACGCCGACCTTGGCGGCAATTTTGGGCACCCTGAGTTTTGCGTCGGGTTTGGGCATGTGTATCTCCAGCTCTCTTAGCATGAGCCTGTAGCACCTGGCGATATCCTTCTTGGCGATGGGGCTCTGGTAGCTTATCTCCCTGAGGGTCCTGGGGGTCTGGGTCATCCTGCACGCGGAGTAGAGGCTGGCAGCGGTTATGGCGCTGATGCTCCTCCCCCTGACTAGCCCCTTTTCCAGAGCCTTCCGGTAGATAACGGCTGCCTTTTCCTTGATGCTGGGTGGTATGTGGAGCTTGTCGCTGAGCCGGTCAAGCTCGGCCATAGCCTGGGCTAGGTTCCTGTCCACACTGCTGTGGACCCTGCTCCGTATCTGCCACTTCCTGAGCCTGAGCATCTGGAGCTTTGTGTCAAGTGGGATCTGTCTGCCAAAGGCATCCCTGCCCACCCTGCCGATCATGGTGGTAAGACCCTTGTCGTGGACTGCGAAGCTGAGGGGTACGCCTACCCTGCTTCGGTTGTTTTTCTCGGTGGGTGTGAAAGCCCTCCATTCCGGGCCATCGTTGAGTATACTTGTCTTTACCACGAGCCCACAGCCGCTACAGATAAGCTCACCGGAGCCTGAGTCTTGGACTATATGGGTGCTTCCACACTCGGGGCAGAGTTCCTCGTTTCGCAGGGTCATTGCTTCTTCCAATTCAATACACTTCCTCGGGTATTTCCGTCCCAGAATTGTTTCTCTTAGAGCTAATTGATACCTGATCACTTAGACAATTGAGATCGGATTGAAAGATCATATAAGCTTTTCGGTAAATTTATAAGTAGGTCTTTACTCGTGTTTTTCTCGCCCAACTGGGCAAGCCTTCTGGCATGTCGTGCACATTAGGACACTGTTTTTTGTGAACCGGGGCATGTGCTCCCGGAACACCTCATCTGGCGTATCTCTGTAGACCGTGAACTGAAGATCCTCCTCAATGAGCTTCGCTAACTCTATCTCGGTTATACCAATGAGGCACTTTTCGGGGTCAATGACATAAGGAGTCAGAGCACCTGTGGGGCAGGCATCGATGCACTTAGTGCAATCCCCGCATGAGTCATCCGTTGCCTCCTCGTCGGGCACCAGTGGGGCATCCGTGAGGATGCTCTGAAGCCTGAACCATGGCCCGTACTCTGGGTTGATTATTAGGCTGCTCTTACCCATGGTGCCGAGGCCGGCGAGTTGGGCCATCTTCTTCTGGCTCAGGTTGAAAGGATAGACAACGCACTCATAGCCCTTTTCCTCCAGCTGCCTCATGACGCGCCTTGCGTAGAGCCTCATCCGCTCGTAGACGGGGTACTCTATCTTGCCGTTGTGTGCTATCTGGGCCTCGTGGATGTCATCGAAGGCGTGGTAGCCGAGGACCAGGATGCTCATGGGGCTGTCCATATAGTCACTGGTCTTCTTGGACCACTGCTTGACCTGCCATTCCGTCCAGTACTTGGGCATATCGTCTATCGATTCGGGCGATAGCACGCCCACCAACTCCGCACCATGGGTCAATGCGTACTTCTTGATCTCCTGGGTTAAGGTTGCGGGGTCCATTGTTATCTCGGTTTATTTGGATTCAGCGTATTTGGGCTTGGTGGTTAGGTTTATATTGTGTTTACTTGGTATGTGTTGTTGCGTAGCCCGGTCGTCTAGCGGTCAAGGATAGGGGCCTCTGGAGCCTCGGACAAGAGTTCGAATCTCTTCCGGGCTACCAAATACTAGATGCTTCTTATTTCGTGCTCTAATAATCTCGAATAGGTTCCGGGATCATCGAGTGCACGCGCGATAACATTATCGATTAGGGATGCATTTGTGCAAGTTATGGTATGTTTATTATATTCAAAACGAATTGATTTCAAATGGATTTGGCATATGGAGTCCAAGAAATCATTGTTTTAGTATTATTGACTTTGTTCTTTGCTTATCTAGTTCTCAGAAAAGTTTCGGAAGAAGAGAATTATTATTTTTGTATTCCTGGATTTCATCCAGATATTGTTAGGTACAGAAGATTACTGAAGGAGAAGCAGAAAGAGTTATGGTCCGAAGATAATAATTGAGGATAAAATCATTGATTAGGGTACACGAAGCTAGGATATGTTTATTTATTTCTAAATGAGTGCTTGTATTAGGTCATGCCATATAAAGACCAACGATCCATAGCTGTACTTTTCTTGGTATTTATAGGGTCATTGTTCTTATTTGCTGCCCCTGCATTCATTGGAGAGGCTGTGGCAATCATTGGAGCAGGCGTTATTATTACGCTAATGATAGTGTTCTCCTATTCAAAATCAGAAGAAGATTCGTATACAAAAGAGAAGAGGAAAATCGAACATCCCAGCGAAAAAATATCTTCATTAAATGGTAGAAGACTTGTCAGTAGTTTTTTGGCAGATGGGTCTTATTTCTCTAGATTTAAAGGAATTAAAAAATGGGTTGAAGAATGGGAAAACGATACGAGTTCAGGTGAAAAAGAATAGCTGCATTCACAGGTGATGTGAGGATAAAATCATCGATAAGAGTGTTGAGATGAAGCCGTGATCTTCGATTCTTCGGGCATGAGAATGTTATAACAAGTTTCATAAAACTGTCTGTAATCATTACATCTATGGTTCTATCTCTTATCGTCGGGATCATTGTAGGAAGCATAATCTCTGCACCAATCGTCTGGATATCAGGAAGGCTGATCGTAGGAGCTGAAAAGGCAAAGTTCATGGATGCCGTAATGATAGGCACAATTGCCACAGCAACCAATATAGTGATGGTTACTTTCATAGGCCCTCTTTCAGGTATTCTTCAGTTGATAATCTATCTGTATCTTGTTACGAAGTATTTCGAGACGGGTTATCTGAGGGCTGGAATTATTGCAGTACTTAACGTGGTTATTGGTATTGGCATTACATACTTGGTTACTTACATAGTAACTGAGTTAATCTAATCCATGCACGCGTGTTGCGGTGAAGCCGTGGATCTTTGTTTATTTGAGTTATGGTGATGTGAGGATAAAGCATTGGATTACTTCCATTTCATTGCCTCTTCTTCTAACTCTGGATGGTCCTCTATTGTTGACTTCTTAACCTCATGGTAAAGATATTCAAAGAATTCCCCAAACTGAGGTTGATTCATCCTAGATCTAAACTCCGTTATGAAAAGAGCGTACTTCTCCCACATCGTGATAATATATCCGGAGCTAAGATCATCCATCATGGAGGGATCTAATAACCCTCGTTTCATTAGCACGCCAATTCCTTCTAAATAGGTTGAGGCTCTTCCCCATTTGGCACCTGCTTCCAAGTTTGAATTGAACCAATATTTTGACATGAAATCATCGAAATCTTTGTACTCCCAGGTTATCGCTACCTCTGTCATTTCTTTGTAGAAATCAAGGTTGAGCCATTGGGTGTAGAACCCCATGAATAATTGGGCTTGACGAGTTTCAAGTTGCATTTGCTGTGTCTTGTTTGCGTTTTGTAAGACTGTGGTATAGTAAACGATGGATGCAGTCAGGCCTAGTCCTGTTAATATGATTGCAAGGAACTCAAACGAAGCCATAACGTAGAGTTATCGGGAACTGAGGATAAAATCATCGATTAGGCCAAAGGATATAATGGGTTACTCGGTGACACACCATATAATTATGGATAAGAATATCTTTGCATATTACTTTCTTTTCTTATGGAAGATTGGGAAATAGCTCTACTCTCATTCCTAAAACCATGGAAAAACAGACAGGAAGTAATCGGTTTCCTTGTCTGCGGAAGCTATATCACAGGAAAACCATCCAAACACTCCGACATCGACCTGCATATAATAACTTCTCATGACACAGATTGGAGAGAAAGAGGCTCAAAATTCATAGATGGATACCACATAGAGTATTTTGTAAACCCACCAAAACAGATACGAGCATATTTCAAAAAGTATCATCGAGACCACAGCCTAGACCCACAAACAATGTTCATCACTGGAAAGATACTATATGATAAAACAGGAAGCGTTGCTCAGCTAAAAACTGAAGCAAAGAACTGGCGAGAAAAAAAGTTCAATGGACTAGAGGATACAAGTCTAATAATCCAAAAATACGCCTTATGGGATGCCCTCGATAATCTTCAGGACATTTATGAGAAGAAATCCAAGTCTTTCAGATATGCGTACTATGCTGCGTTAAGAAATGTATTAGAGTTCTACTCAACGTATCTGAAGTGGGAGGTTTATTCTCCTGAACGTGTTTATGAGTATTTTACGGATCCTCTGGTTTTGAAAAAGTATCTTCAAACCGAGTATCCTGACCCTGTTTTCGGTGAAATGTTTGTAAAGGCTATCACAGTTGATATTGAATATGAAATGTTAGTGAGTTTTGAGGAACTTGCAGACTATGTATTCGAGCAAACTGATGGTTTTGAGATCGATGGGTGGGTTGTAAGAACTCCGTTAGAACTTGAGTGAACTTGGGATAAAATCATCGATTCGTTCCATCAGGCTTCGGACCCGGACTGAGTCCACAGGATTCCACATATATCCATCTACTTTGAGACCTGAACTCACTATATCCATGACTCACCTCCCATAAGACATATTATATCCTGTTTAATCACTCACTTACTGGTGTAAAATGAAAGATTCATGGGAAAGTGGTGCAACTAGCCTAGACCAATACCATCAGGTTGAGTGTAAACGAGGAAGAGAGTTCATTATTAGGTTAACAACTGGAGCAGATGTTTACAAAGCGATTAAAAAATTCGCAGTGGACAAGAATATTACTTTTGGCAAGATTCATGCTGCGTTCATGGGTGGATTTAGTCCAGCAAAGATAGCGTTCTGGGTTCCAGATACACAGGATCCTGAGAACTGGCATATGGAGAGAAATGTACGCATCGATAATTTGAGCATGCTAGTCAGTATGAGTGGTATGATTCATACTCGACTTGAAGATGGAAAACCTACTCCCTTCCCTGCTATTCATTATGTAATTGGTGGAGCTTGGGATGTGCCAACTGTAGGTGGTCACTTGGTGGAAGGTACGATCGTTAAAGGAGTGGTTGAGGTCTTTATTACTGAGATTCTCGGTATTGAGGCACTTTTACCAACAGGATATGATCCAGAGAAAGATAGTGCTCCTGAACAATGGTATAAAGAATCATAAGATTTCTTTCTACTCAGACCCTTCATCAAGGGTCTGGGGTATTTTTTTCTTGACACATTTTAAAAATCGGTATTTTGGATTGTCTAGGCTCGAATAGGTTCCGGGATCATAGAGCTAAAACGGATTAAAGTAGCATCAAGACAAAGTGTATCTGGATACTTTTAGCCCTTATTATTTACCCAAAGTAAATAGATTGCAAAGGATGCAACCCCAAAAAAGGAGGTTAATGCACCTAAGCCATAATAACCGAAATTACTCAAAGCTAAACCACCTATTAATGCTCCCAATACTCCACCAAGACCTTGGGATGCAGAACTCAGGGACATCATTGACCCACGATAGACTTTCTCCTGTAAAAGACCAAGAGCAGATGAGGACGCTAATCGAATACCAGTCATAACTGCACCAAAAAGAGAAAATACTACAGAAGGTACCAAACTAAGACCTGCTCCAAAATAAACAAGATATGAAAGAGCTGATACTAAGGTCGAAAGATAAACAACCTTCTTCAAACCAAAGGATTCAACAAGTCTATTACTAATTAGAAGCCCAACGGTTACAGAAATCGCTGTTAAAGGCATCAACTGAGATACCGTTTCTACAGAGAGATTGAAAACTTGCCTAAGATAACTACCATTGTAAACCGAAATAGCAATAAAAGGCGTAATTCCCAATGCCCCCGCAAGTAAAAAGGCTAATGCTGAACGATTTCTAAACACAGCTCTAATCCCAGCTAAGAGATTTGATTCACTTTTTTGCTGTCGGTCATTCGCTGGAATAGCCCAGAAAACTAGACCCAAACTAAGAACTAAAGTAGAGAGATTGAAAGAAGAATAAGCGATTCTCCAAGTACTCTGAGTAAGTATATATCCAGTTAAAAGAGGAGCGATGAAGGAAACTATACTTCGTACTGCAATTAGCTGGCCCATTACTTTTGTACGTCCTTCAGGAGGATAGAGTTCTCCTATGTAAGTAGTGACCATTGGCATCACCATACTATACCCAATTCCAACAAAACTGTAGGATAGGAATATGGAAGAAAAATTAGATGAGAGACTTGTGCCTAAGATTGAGAAACACATCAACAGTAGTCCCGAACTCAATAGCAGTTTGTGGCTATATCTGACAGAAAGAACCCCCATATTGATTGCCATAAAAATACTGAGAAAAGATGAAAAAGAGCTAATTTGACCCAATGTAGCTACTGGGACGTTTATCGACTCGGCAATGTCAATCAATAATAGGCTGAGTGAGACAGCTGGTGGTCCACCACTAGCCATCGATACTCCGAGGGCATAGAAAATTAGAGTTTTTTTCCAGTTCTTTTCAGCCATCATACCACATTCTTTGGTAGTATACACAAATGGTGAGTTTATTTGAGGTTGGTCAAAAGTGTGACCATTCCATCCATAAACATTGATTTATACCGGAACCCTTTGCTCATATAGAAACCGAGGGCTTGCTCATTGCCGTTAGAAACGGCAATCAGGACTTCCTCTGGTTGATGGGCTTCAATGAACTCCATCGCATCTTCGAACAATTTGCTTCCGATTCCCTTTCCACGATAAGCCTCTTCCAAGAAATACAACTTCAAATTGCCCTTTTTGTCTCTACCCATCGTTGAATACGCAAATCCGACATATCTATCGATGGCCTCATCCTTGACCATGATGAGTTGTGTATCCGCATATGGAAATATCTCAGCTTCAAAATCTGGGTGCAGGCGTGACTCGATTGTCATAGACGATAGAATTGGTTTCCATTTATCTTCAGCACGTTCCGCTTGCAGTTTGAATAACTGGTCCACCAAAGGTCTGAATACTTCAACATCATCCTTTTTTGTAATTTTTGTATATTCATAGGTTAAGTTCATGGTTGATTTATCCTTATGGTAACTACTTTATGGGTTTTATTTAACCTGTAAGGTAAATAAAATAACCGTATTTCTGGTATTCTTTTGCTTCTAGCCTCGATATGTTCCGAGCTACCATTTTCATTAGTGTACATTCTCTAAAATGAGGGTTCTATGATGGAGCTAGGTGCGCGCACACACAACTAGTATGATTTTAGAAAATGAGTCTCCCGCATAATCTACCTCTATAATCATAATATTCAAATGGGGTGGCGTTGAATGGTAGTTGTTCGGACGTAACAGTATGAGTGAACCAGTAGAGAAGCTAAGTTTCGATGGGATGGATTTTAAGTTCATGGCCGCGTACAACCAATACTCGGCGAAGTATGACACCGCGGAAGAGGAGCGGCAGGCGCAGCTCAACGACCTAATCACAAAGCTCCACGCAAAGGAAATGGAGTTTGATGCCTTCTATGCCGCAATGGCAAGCGAAGACGGTGACAGATACGAATTCCACCGTACCAAGATAACTGGAAGCCGGAAATTCGCGTACAGAAAGAACGAACGCAAGATCGACCGTATAAAGCGTCACAAGTAGCTTCCCCAGACCGTTTCATTCAGGTCTCACTCATTTTCATCAAAGTTTTTCACTTGGATAACGCATCTTCATGGGAGTGATTCATCTTGGAGCTCGTAGGTGTAACAGATAACGTCGCGTACATCCCCGGCGCGGTGAACATAGGGGTACTGAGGAACGGGAAACGGTGCACTGTCATTGACACCGGTCTAGACAAGAACTCGGGTAGGAGTATCAGGAAGGTACTGGAGGCAGAGGGACTCAAACTGGAGGCCATAATCAACACCCACAGCCACGCAGACCACTTCGGTGGCAACGATTACCTTGCCAGGAACTTGAATGCTGAGGTCTACGTTCCAGCCATCGAGTCAGGGATAATCCAGAATCCAATTCTTGAACCCATCTACCTGTTCCATGGCGCAACGCCAATCAGAAATTTGAGGAACAAGTTTGTTTTAGCCAAACCATCGCCAGTTGACCATATAATTGGACCAGGTAAGCTTGAGGTCATCGGGCTGGATTTGGAGATCATACCACTGCCGGGCCACTGCTTCAACCAGATAGGGGTACTCGTTGACAACGTCCTCTTCTGCGCCGACACCGTCTTCTCCGAGAGGGTTATAAACAAGTACAAGATTCCCGTGGTCCAGGACGTTGGCAGACACCTTGATACCCTTGAGAAGCTGAGAGTGATGGAGCACAACCTATTCGTACCAGCCCACACAAAACCCGTTGAGGACATCAAAGAACTCGTGACAAAAAACATATCCACCACGCATGGCATCTTGGATGACATCAAGAGGATTCTAGAAGAGCCAAAGACCACAGAGCGATTGATGTCGAAGCTATGCACCGACTACGAGCTTGACCTGACTATCGTCCAGCAATACTACCTCATCCACATGACCATTATGGCCTACCTTGGCTACATGTACGACGAGAAACAGATTGATATCGAGATGGAGGAAAACCTCCTCCGATGGAAAATCAGTCCTTGACAGCCAGGGCAAACAATACGACTGACAGGTACATCACAGCGGTAGCCGCGATGAAAATAGGCAGGTAACCATAGTTGTTCAACACCCACGCGGCCACAATCGGCGCAACAATGCCAGTGATACTCGCTGGCATGAAGGTCAAGGCAAAACCCATACCCATCTGTTTGGGTGGAGACAACCTCGCTGTGATTGATGCCTGACCAGGCATGGCCATTATTCCGAACAGCCGGTAAAACAGATACATCGCCATGAAAGCGTAGATGCCTGGCATATAGAAGGCGGATAGGAATGCCGCGCCTGAGACAAGGAAGCACCCGATAACCCACCTCTTTTCACCGAACTTTGACGCATAGTGTCCTCCCAATGGGGAGAAGAACAGTCCTAGGATGCCTGAAATTCCCAACATCAGTCCGATGTTTGTGACGCTCCAGCCCCTCACCTCCGTGAGGTAAAGACTGAGGAAAGGAGAGAACATGCCCATCCCGAACATCCGAACACCCCTAGAGGATATGAATAGAAGGAACTCCCTTGTGAGAAGAGAAGTAGGCTCATCAGCCTCGACCTCATGGCTCTCCTGAACGTGATCGTTACCATTTAGAGTATCTCCCTCGGGGTCAGTCTTGGTCATCATAATTAACACGATGCCCAGTATGATAGGGATAACCCAGAACTGATACATCTGCCTCCATTGCAACCCGAAGAAGGTCATCAGCAGATAGATGCTGAAAGGCCCAATTGAGATACCAAAGGTACCGCCTGCATTGAGAAGCCCCATGGATTTCGCTCTGTCTTTAGGTTTCGATAACCTAGCAGTGTAGCTATGGGCAGGAGGATGGTAGAATGTCCCCGTCAATGTCATAAACGCTGCAGACACCACGAACATCCAAGGACTATAGCTGAACCCAGCGACCAGAGCGCCTAATGCTGCCAACCCGACGCTGAATGCGACAAGGTTCTTGGCACCGCTTCTATCGCTTATCCACCCCGCGGGGATACTGAAAATAGCCTGGGCTAGTGGAGGAATTGCGGATATTATACCGACCTGGTAGTTGTTTAACTCAAAATCTTCTTTGATGAATGGAATTAGAGTGGTGCGCATGTTTCCAGCGGCGTGAACCAGCGCATGAGTCACCACCATCGCCACTACACCCATGTTTAAAATACCGTTTTTTTTCTTTTTTTGCTCAACGCCCAAAGATAATCACTACACCGCCCTGTACCGTTTCATTGTATTTAAACCAACGGTGGACCGCAGACCATAAATATCATCCAAATGAAATCGAACCCATGTCCAAGTCTGGTACCGGAAGATGCAACATCATCGAGATAACGGTAAGGGAGTACCTGTGGCTACTTCAGGACGGAAGTACCACCTGCGAGGAGGCAGTGGGACAATACCTAGATAGGATAGCAAAGCTCGATCAGTCAACGGGGTTAAATTCAATGGTGGTCCTGAACCCTAACGCTTTGAAACGGGCGAGGGAGCTTGACACGGAATACAAGTCAACGGGTCAGTTGAGAAAACTCCACGGTGTCCCTATGATAGTCAAGGACAATTATGACACCTATGACCTCCAGACAGCGGCGGGAAGCCTCGCGATGAAGGACAGCAGGCCACCAGACGATGCATACCAGGTGAGGAAGCTCAGAGAGGCAGGAGCGGTGGTCCTCGGAAAAAGTAACATGGCAGAGTGGGCATTCAGTCCGTTCCAAACAGTAAGCAGCATCGCAGGAACAACCAGAAACCCATACGACCTCAGCAGGGTACCGGCGGGAAGCAGCGGTGGAACAGCCGCAGCAGTAGCAGCCAACCTTGGCATGATCGGGTTAGGCACCGATACAGGGAACAGCATTAGAGGACCTGCCAGCCACTGTAACCTGGTAGGGATAAGGTCAACAATGGGCCTGACAAGCAGGGACGGGATAGTGCCACTTTACCTGAGGAATGATATCGGGGGGCCACTTTGCAGAACAGTCGAGGATGCTGTAAAGATTCTCGACATCATTGCAGGATACGACCAGGCTGACCCCATCACTGCATTAGCAAGGGGAAAGTTACCTGAGAGCTACGTGGATCACCTAAAAGCCGATGGACTCACGGGTAAGCAAATCGGGGTGTTCCGGTTCTACACCGATAAAACGTCAACAGATCCAGAGATAATCAAGGTGTTTGAGAAGGCTATAAAGGACTTGAAGAAGGAAGGAGCGATGATCGTGGACCCATTCACCATCGATAGCTTTGATGACCTCTGCGAAGGGATATGGTGTAACACATTCAAACGGGACCTCTCGGAATACCTGAGCTCTCTAGAAGACCCGAAATACACATCAGTCGAGGAAATATACGGGACCGGGTTACACTCTGCGTACATCGAGGACAGGCTCAGATCCATGTCTAAATCAGAACCCGATCCAGAGTGTGGCGACGTGTACACCGAGCCAAAGAACATCAAGCTCAGGGACGCGATAACAGGCGAGATGGACCGCCTTGAATTAGACGCTATCATCTACCCCACCTGGAGCAACCCACCAAGAAAGATAGGGGACATTGAGAGCCCCTCCGGAGACAACAGCCAGAGAATTCCACCCCACACGGGAATGCCTGGGATTACCGTACCAATGGGTTATACATACAACGATTTACCTGCGGGGCTACAGATTGTTGGGAGGCTGTTCAGTGAGGCCACGTTAATAGAGATAGCATATGCCTACGAGCAGTCTACAATGTACAGAATATCCCCCGAGGTCTACTAATAACCGTGCTCAACAATGCTTCTGAATTTACCAATGATTCCCTTCGGGAAGAATGGGATTGAAATTACGGCTAAAAGGATAGGACCTACAAAGGAGTATTCGAAAATCCAGACGCCAAATACGACCCGCTGAATAGAGGAGAGCCATATCCATACAATTGCCGTGAGACCACCTCCGAGATACGGATTGAGTTTCTTGTCAATTCCACCTATAACGACACTACTCAAAATTAGTACGATAATAGTTGAACCGCTTCCATACCAGAAACTATAGAAAGCTCCAGTGAGGCACGCAGATGCTCCCGCTATGCCGTATATTAGGCATTCCCATTTATCAAAACGGCTCAAACCACGCTCATCAACAACGGGACTTAAAATAAACTGGAGTAGCAACGTGGACAATAGAAGAGCCACGCTCACGATTATTATTCCGGGAGTTCGAAAAAGGGTGAAATCAAGGGATTTCAGTGAGGTGAACACGTTAAACCCGAATTGGTTCAGAAATAGAGAAAACAACAGTCTGCCAACTAAATAGAGTAGTAGGCAAGCTGCAATTGCGACTGCATTTACAGTTTTCTTGTCTCCAGTCTTTTTCATCATATCAAGGTACAATATATTGAGAGCCAAGTTCAGCACAGCACCGATTATTATGCAAAAGGGCAGGCTCCAGTACGGGTTCACGAGAAACAACATACCAAAAATATCAGATATCAGGGTACCGAGATATACAATTCCCGCCAATCCCGTGTTGAATACCTTGTTCTTCCGGTAATTAAGACCCAAAGCCCCCGCGGCACTGGCCAATAAAACACCATTGAGAAATATAGCACCGGATAGCGTGAACCACGACATGGTCAATAATAAAAGGGAGCCTGATTAAAACTCCTCGATTGTTTCGGGTTTCTTCGCAACGTGGAACAGTCTATCAAGCTTTTCCACGTAAAACTCATCAGAGACCTCCGCGTGCCCATACATCCAGAGCTTTTCAAAGTCAATTACACCCATGACAAGGCTGCTGAACCACTCGACGTTGATATCAATCTCAACGTCAAACTCCATTTGTCCAAGCATGACCTTCCCATTGATGAAGTGAACCACAATCGATCCCTCGTTCTCAGTCAGGAAGCTGTCTGCCACATTGAACCGGACCTTGATGTCAACTCCGTTGAAGTTGTGAGAAGCTAGTTTCTTGAACAGTAATTCCATATTGAGCACACGGTACATCATTCCCACTCCTTGGACGTTGCTCTCCTGACTGGTGAAGAAGATGTGAGGCTCACCGTTCCTTGGGTCATGGGGGATAAAATGCAGATCGTCGTCCATGGTTGTGAACTCGATTCGTTCCACCTGGTCCAGCTGGGTCTGGAGGAAGGAGAGGAGCCTCATGAACCCTTGTCTATCGTGGTAGACTAGGTACTCGACTAGGATGTTCTGAAGCAAGAAGTGATTCTCATGGAGCTTCCTGAATTTGAATGCAATAAAGCCTCTGACAGCTCCATCCTTCTCGTAACCAACGACTTTGTATCTCCGGAAGAGCCGCGCATAGAAGGATTTTGGCTTCAACACCATACCGTGGGTATCCCTGACATACTCGTTGAAGCATGCGTGTAGGGCATCAATGTCATCCGAGTTCATGAATCGGACCCCCTCTTTACTGCCCCTGGGCAGGTCATCCGGCCTCACCATGTACTTGTTCATCTTCCTACCGTACCCGTACCCCATCTTTACGTAGAAATCTGGCCTGAAAGGCCACAGAATGGCGAACGATGCGCCGTTATCGAGACCCCACCGATGGTAGTACTCCATCATCTCCTTGGCAACGTGCTCCTTCTTCCGGGTAAGATCAACGGCCACATTCCCGACGCCAACCACCTTGATGATCTTGCCGTGAATATTCATCTCAAATCTGTGCATCCTCATCGCGCCGACAAGCTTTTCATCCCTGAAACATCCGGCATACTGGACCACTCCCATCTCGTCCTGCTGAGCTTTCATACGCTTAACCCAGGCCGCGCTCTGCTCAGCATTGAAACCTGTGAACATGGATGGATACGCCTCAAGGCTCATCTTAGCATATTCCTCGAAATCCTCGCCCTCAAGTAACTTGACGACACTCATGTAGAGAAGTATGCGACGGTTTAGATAAAAGTAAGCAATGAAAGGGTGTTAGATGGGCGCGCCCATAGGAGGTCTCGCCGGTGGGGTCAGGTTGACCGCGTCCGGGTTCTCCTCCAGTAGCTCAAGCACCGAGTCAAGATACCAGTGCTGGGACAACGTGAGCTCGTCCTCGGTCTCAATGTCCTCAAGCTTGGCGTTCAGGTTATGCAGCTTGTAAAGGGCGACGCTCCTGACGATTGCCGGTGCCTCCCTGTTCTTCACAAGCTCCACCATGTAGTAAAGCACGATGTTGTTGACCATCCTCTGGATCTCCTGATGGTATGGATCATCATACGTCGTTAACCAGGTTGCCTCCAGCACCTTGTCTATCAGCTCCACCAGTCCGGGAACGCTTGGGTCCCTGGCGTGGTACTCCACCATCCTCGCCGCTCTTTCAGGGTGAAGGAGGACACTGACGCTCAGTCCGGCAGCGGTCTCCGCCGTCGCTAGTGCATCGAATGTCAACCCCGTCTTTCCCGGGAATAGGTCCTTGTGGTGGTTGAAGTGCTGTGGACGCGGAGGCATGATATCCCTCAACGCCTCGGGTAACGCGAGAGCAGAGGGCTTGACAGTATCAAGCATAGCCACGATTCCCGCGTACTGTTTATCTGCTGGCACTATAGTTGGGTGTGCCTGGACATCTCCTCTAACCTTGTAGTGATAGTACAGTCCGCCGATGACGCTTGCCGCCGAATCCATCTGGAACCTGTGGAACAGGTATGTCGTAACCAGCGGCTCCTCAAGCCTTGCAAGAGGCGTTCCGTACTTTACTCTGTGCTCACCGAAGCTGTCAAGGGCGACCTTCCGCACTTTCATCATGCGGTCTAGCTCATCAACCGGATCAACTCCGTTGATCCAGTAAGCCGCGTACGGGCTAGGGCTTCCCGGTCCGGCGTCTCTGCTTGGCTGGAAAAACAGCCCCTTACTGAAGGCATCATTGAGTATCTTGTCGAGCTCGGCGTTTTCATCAACTCCCTCAGGGAAGTCCTGATAGCCGTAGTTTACGCTGACGATATCCCACTCACCTATCCCTGTCTCGTATGCATCGGAGAGGTCCAATTTCCCGTCCTTTTCCTTGACCCACATCGCTGGGTAGTCCATGACGCTGCTCCTACCGTTGAGGTTGCTAGCGTAGTTGTGACCTAGCCCTATGGTATGCCCTACCTCATGGACGCTCAGCTGTCTGATACGGGCTAACGCCATTTGGTACGCCTCCTCGGAGTTGTCCACGGCCTCGCCGTACTCGCCCATGAGACCCATGGCGATCATGAAGTCCTGCCTGATTCTGAGACTTCCAAGGGAAACATTGCCCTTGATGATTTCGCCGGTACGGGGATCACTGATAGTCATACCGTAGCTCCAGCCCCTAGTGCTCCTGTGCACCCAGTTGATCATGTTGTACCTGATATCCATGGGATCCGCGTCGTCTGGTAAAATCTCCACCTTGAATGCATCCTTATACCCGATCGCCTCGTATGCAATGTTCCACCAAGTGGCCCCGTCAACCAATGCTGTCCTGATGGGCTCAGGGACGGCAGGATCAACGTAGTAGACGATGGGCTTCACAGCCTCACTAACCTTTGCCGACGGATCCTTCTTATTGAGCCTGTGCCTGGAGATGAACCTCTTCTCAACAGAATCCTTCACGTGCGTGGCATAATCATTGTACTTTATTGCGAAGTAACTGCTCCTGATATCGAACTTTCTCGGCACGTAGCCGTCATCAGGTAACTGGACTAGGCTATGATGGACCCTGACGGTAACCACCTCGGGGTCAGGGGACACCGATTTGAGCCATTCACCGGTGTTCTTACCCTGAAAGGTAAGTATCGCCTCCACCTCGGTGTTCTTCGGGAAGTTCTTTGTCGCCGGGAGGTAGATGGCTGACCGCGTCTCCTCCAGCTGGTAATCGCCCTGTTCCTTGTCCTTGAGCCTGTTTACGATGTGCTTTGCGTCCCTCAGGAAGAAGCCCGTCGCGTCAACCAGCACATTGCCATCCTCCTCAGCCGAGACCTCAAAGCCCCAGATGACGGATTTGGCGAACGCGTCATCGACTGCCTCGACCTCTTTGGGGTTATCACTCACCGCCCGGTAATCATAGTTCACCTGAGTCAGCAGTATCTTTGGCCCGATCCGGTCAAACCTGAGCACCTTCTTGTCGCCCAGCTGACTCTTGTCAAGCCCGATGTCGTTGCTGCCGACTCCCGCCTTCAGGCTGCTATAGTAGAGAAACTCCTCGTTGAACTTGTCGACCTCAAGCCAGATCTTGCCCTTTTTCTCGTCCCAGTATAAGGCGTAGTATCCAGAATATTTCTCCATTCCATCAGTGAACCCCGAAATATCCTTGGGCTCACAGCATGTCTTTTCGTCCAAGATGTATCAGATATAATTGTGTTCGAATCAACAAAAAACTATCGAACAAGCGCGCGCTTGAAGGTAAACGCCGAGGGACAGAGATTGGTCAGCAAACATCCTTCACAGTTGGGTTTCTTGGCGTCACAGACCCTCCTACCGTGGGTTATGAGCATGTAATTGACTGCCCACCACTTCTCCTGCGGGAACAGCTCCATGAGCTCCCGCTCAACCTTGACGGGATTCTTCTGGTCGCTGAGCCCCAAGAGCCTGCTGAGCCTGTGGACATGGGTGTCGACGGCGATGCCCACTATCTTACCGAAGGAACCGGCTAGTACTATGTTGGCTGTCTTTCTACCAACTCCCTTGAGTTTGACCAGGTCTTTCATGTTGTCCGGGACTTGGCCGTCATGTTCGTCTATCAGGGTCTGAGAGAGGGTCTGGATGGCGTCTGCCTTGCGCCTGAAGAAGCCAGATGACCTGATATCCTGCTCCAGCTCCTCCCGTGGGACGCCGGCATAGTCCTCTACAGTTTTGTATTTCTTGAAAAGCTCATTGGTCACCTTGTTGATCTGTGTGTCCGTGGCTTGGGCGGATAGCACAGTTGCCACCAGTAGCTCCAGCGGTGTATGATGAGTCAGCTCGGTTCCCTCGACGCTGGGGTACTCCTCCTCCAGCCTCCTGATCACCTCGTGGGCTCGCTCCCTGTCATTCATGCCCAGAGAATAGGTGTCGCTGGCTTATTTAGAAATCGTCTGGCAGTGGGAGCCCGGTTCAGGTATATGTGGGTCGTTAATTCTAGAAAAACATTGAGGTGAGTTTCGTGTGTCAAGTAACCTGACATAAGGGGGAAAAAATCCGCTCCTGCCACTGGTACTAACCCGAAAAAAATGAGTGCTACCCTGTGGAGAAGAGTGGTATCGGCTGGATGAAAACGTGCTAATAGAAAAAGTGGTTAAAAGTTGAAAAAAGGGAGCCTACCAGGCCCCGCCCCGCTTGATCCATTCCATGGTCTCGGGGTGGATTTCCTTGTAGTTGTCCTTAATGTACTGCCTCATCTCGTCGGCCAGGGCGATGGTCCGGTCATAGCCCTGCTCTTTGATGAATGCATCAATCTCGGCTTTGGTCTTTCTCTTTGGGTTCCAGCCCCCCTCATTGGCCACCCTGAACAGAATCCGGGTGTGGTTGGCCGATGCTAGGTGGAGGTTCTTAATATCCACCTTGTCAAGAGTGTCGTACTTGGTGTGACCGTAGCCCCTGCCTGACCTGGTGGCGGTGGGGTCGGAGTTGGACGCGCACGGCACGCTGTTGAGGAAGAATGGCCAGTGGTCGCTGTACGGGCTGACGCCCTGCTTGGTGGGGATCTCCGCCACCATCTCCTTCTCCCACTTCTTAACCAGCACGTCAATGGCGGGGAAGTCGTGGATGTTGAGCCCCTTCTTGCCTCCGCCACCCGCGGAGTCCAGGTTCAGCATGAACCTGCACTTGTCGAGCTCCGCCTCGTGGGCCTTGGCGTAGTAGTAGCTACCGTAGAGGCCGATCTCCTCGGCTCCGAATGTCATGCACCGGACGCGCCTCTTGAGCTTGTCCTTGACCTTGACCAAGTTCCTGGCGATCTCCATGACAACCGCTACCCCTGATGCGGGATCTACCGCTCCCTGGCTAATGTCGTGGCCATCTAGGTGGCTCCCGACGCAGAGGTACTCGTCGTCAACCATGTTGTCAGG
>Ga0209249_1001904_pt1 | contig 18294 bp, 17 predicted proteins | sample SaaInlV_200m_DNA_4_FD_184653 | JGI IMG/M metagenome (GOLD analysis project Ga0209249, IMG submission 184653) | Marine microbial communities from expanding oxygen minimum zones in the Saanich Inlet - SI037_S3LV_200m_DNA (SPAdes) (version 2) | ecosystem: Environmental > Aquatic > Marine >...
AATTCATTAGATTTTTGCAAAAAATCAAACAAAAATCAAGAAAATTGTCAGAAAATACAGCTTTTTAACGCTTCGTAGCCAGTTTGTAGCCATGGGGCTTCCGGCAAATTGTAAGAAGCCTCTACCGCGTGCCTTGCATTATGCCAGGCACCAAACGATAAATTCTTATTTTGTGGGGATAGAAAGGTGTTTGGATATTTAAGTGCTTCTGTTGTAATTACAGAAAGTTTTTAATATAATCATACAATAATATTACTATGGTATCGGGCGACCATTTTAAATGTGCATGTGATTATGAATGGAGAACAAGAAAAGATATTGGTGAACCTTCTATCTGTCCTAGGTGTAAAAGCACTTATATCACAAATGTTGATCAAATTAGAAGAAACAGGAAAATAAAAGAAAAGATAAAGGAACAAAAAAGAAAAAAGCTTAAAGAAGAAGCTGAAGAAAAAGAATTTCAAGAAAAAAGAAAAAAAGAGTTAGAACGAGAAAAGAGAATTGAAAAGTTAATTAATAAATTGAAAAAGGGACATAAGTTTAAATATTTTTTAATAAAATATCGATTTTACTTTTTAATTTTATTATTTGTATTATTAATTAGTCTCTGTTATCCAAATCAATTAATTATAATGATATTAATTATTTTACTATTATTTTTTTTAACATTAATAGCATCAATCCTAGGATTTATTATGTATAATAAATTAATCAAAAGCTAAAATTTAAAAATATGAACCATTTATTAGGAGTATATATGAAGAAAAAAGATTCAATGACTAGTAAAGGGTGGTATCCTAGTCATGATGAACTATATAGTAAAATCCATCTAATTGAAGAAGCAATATTGAGGCATTTATTTCTAATAAAAAAAATGTGTTATGAATTACCACATAATCAAACCGAATTTACTGTAAAGATAGAAGAAGGAGACAATAATAGAACTTGGGATTTGGTTTATCATTATAATTCTCCCCTAAAAGAAAATGATAAAAAAATAAGGGGTATTTTCCAGATTGAGTATAAAACTCATAGGAATGAATGGGGTAAAGCAGTTCATAACCATATAAAACAGATAAAAGCAAGAATTAAAAATGTTACTCCTAAACCAATCTTGTTATCATTTGATGAACATTTCTCAGAATTTATTCCAGCATTGGAAAGAGCTGGAATTGATATGGTCATATTGCCTAAACAATTATGGGACAATCCTAAGGAATATACCTATGAAATAAAAAGAAAGTCACTTAATGTTAATTTTAATAAGAAATACTTTGACAAAAAAAAGAAAGAAAGGTTAGAAAAGGAAGAAAAAGAGAAAGAAAAAAAGAGATTAGAAGAAGAGAAGAAAAGGAAAGAAGAAGAAAAGAGAAAGCAGAAATTAAAAGAGGAGAGAGAAGAAAGAAGAAAATCTTATGAACGAAAGAAAAAAAGAGAAAGAAAAGAGAAAGAAAAGGAAAGACTTTGGATTGAAAGTATTAAAGAAAGAGAGAAAGAACAAAATAAAGAAGGGGCAAAGGTAATAATAGTTTATGATGATGATAATAAAGAAGAAAGAAAAAGAAGAGATTTAGTAAAAAAAGAAGAGGAAAGAATAAGTAGGTTAAATAAATTGTTCTTATTGGGTTCATTATCCTTTATTATAATAATTATATTCATTGCAAATTTTGATGCAATAAAAAGTTTTGTTAATACAACAGATTTTTTCTCAGACACCGGCCTATTAAATTTAAATGATGAGCCTACAGACTCTGATATTCAAATATGTAATGAAGAGGCAAATAAATTATGTGTTGGGCAGGGTTATGAATCGGGTGGTGGTACTGCAAGAATAGTTAGTGATGGAATTAACTGCATGGTTGGGTGTAGAGATGGTGGTACTGTTATAATTATTGATGATATATTTATTACAGATTCTTAATATTAAGTCAGGTTATTTAAAAGATGGTTAAAAAATAATACCTAACCTAAATTTAACCAACAACTGCTAACAATCTTAAAATCATCATTACATTTATACCAATCTTCTCCTTCTTTTTCAACTAATATACAATTGGACTTTTCTTTTACTTTACAAGGAAATTGGATGTATGTACTAACCTCAAAAGTGTCAAGTTCTCCTAATGAATATTCACTTGAATCTAATTCTTCAGAATCAACTTGGTATTGTTTACCCTCTAAAGTATAAACTTTATTCCAAAATTCCCAATGACTTTCAAATGTTCTATTATCCGGCAAATAATTTTCTCTGATTATTGTAATTGAATCATCTTCTTCAATTATTTTAACATCATCAGGCATATCTAAACTTTCAGTTATTTGCGATTTAACCATTTCTAAAATTAATGGATAAGAGCTTTCAACTTGAAATGTTACATCTGCAAGTCCATTTTTACTCCAAACTTCTTTAGTTTCCATACTAGCACATCCACTTAAAACAACACTTGATAGAATAATTAATGCTATAAAAATATATTTTTTCATTTTGAACCCCCAATTGAATAATCAGTTTGTAAGAAGAATATTATTTAAACTTTATTACTTGATTTTTTTAAAAACATTTTTCCCTTTTGTAGCTACAAAGTGGCTACGAGAATTATATAGTAAGACAGCCTCTACCGCATGCCTTGCATTATGCCAGGCGCTCAACGATGAATACTTATTATAGAGGTAGAAATGGTATTTATGTATTTAAGTGCTTCTGTGATTAAGATTAATCTTATACAATTCTTATTTTTTTCTTATTAGAACAATTGTGATTCCAACAATACCTAATATAATTGCAAATATGTTAAACATAGATGGAAAAAAGTTAGTACCATTATTCAATAAAACTGTCATTAATGTAATTATACAAATTGTTAAGCTGTAAACTATTTTTTTCTTTTTAATATTAAAAATTAAAATAAACCCAAATGCTACAATCAAGATATATCCTAAAACATCAATAAAAATACTTATGAAAGGAATATTTTTATAAGCAAAAAAGTAAGCTATACTCCAACAGGTAATATTAATATAAGTTAAGTTTAGTACTTCTTTGTTTAACTTTTCTTTTATAATATAAATTAATATTATAATTGAAAATAAAACCATCGCTCGGTCAAAGCTAGATATTGATCTTCTAAAAAGAGTTAAGATTTCATTATCTGTTAAGAGAGTAAAAAAACTGAGTGTACTTAATACGCAATATACAAAAATAGAATATAAATAAATCTTTAATACTTTTTCCATAATAATATACTTTTTTTCATATTTATAAATTTTAGTATAATTTAAATATAAACTTTTCAAGAAAAATTTTAAATATATGCCATAGTATGTATATAACATGAAACTTACAACTATAATATTAACTTCATTATTAGCATCAAATTCTTTAGCAGCACCACCAATTGACAATGATGGTGATGGAATTCCTAGATTTAGGGATTGTGATGATACAAATCCAAGAATTGGTTTACCATTAAGACAATATTGGGATTCTGATACTGATGGTTTGGGAGATATTTCAACAGTAATATATTATTGTGGAATAGTTTCAGGTTATGTTAGAAATCATTTAGACTGTGATGATACTGATTCAAGTATTGGTTTACCAATAAGACAATGGATAGATTCTGATGTTGACGGTTTTGGAAATCGAGCTACAAGGGTTAACAATTGCGAATTACTTTCAGGTTTTGTTACAAATTATTTAGATTGTGATGATACGGATAGTTCAATTTATCCTGGTGCTGAAGAAACTTATGATGGTTTAGATAATGATTGTGATGGTAATGTAGATGATTATGCAACTTTGTATGTTACTGATGTTGATTATACATTTATAGGAGAATCTGCAGGTGATGCTGTTTCTGGTGGTAAACTAGTTGATGATGTAAATGGTGATGGGACTTTAGATGTTTTAATTGAAGCACCAGGTTCTGATTTAGGTGGTACAGATTCAGGTACATTTTATCTTGTAACAGATTTTAGCAGCGACACAGTATCTTTAGGTAGTGCACAAGCAAGAATTATAGGAAGCAATTCAGCAAATGATTTTGAATCTGCGGGAGATACTAATAATGATGGTTATGGAGATTTATTATTTGGAGTATACACTTATAATGCTGCTTATTTATTTTTAGGGCCTTTAACTGGAGATATTAGTTTCAGTTCACCAGATGCTATTATAGATGGTGAATATACTACTGGGTATCATGCGGGTTTTAGTATATCGGAAGGTACTGATTTTAATTTAGATGGTTATGATGATATTATCATTAGTGATGAATGTAACGCCACCACTCATGATGGTGGAGCTGCATATATAGTTAATGGACCAATTACTGGAAATATTAATTTAAGTTCAGCTGAGGTTACAGTTTATGGTGAGAATTCAGTAAATCTTGGATGGTCAATCTCCTCAGCAGATATTAGTGGGGATGGATTTTCAGATTTACTCATCTCTTCTTATAATGCCGCCGCCCATGGGGGATTATCTTTTACTGGAGGCGCTTTTATTTTACATGGTCCATCATCTGGAACTTATACAACTTCAGATAGTGATGCAATAATTATTAGTGAAAATGATGAATCTGGTTTTGGTTCTGAAATTACTACCGTTGGAGATACTAATAATGATGGTTATGATGATGTTCTTATTGGAGCTATGTGCGATGGAATTGGGGGTTCAGTTACTGGTGATTCGATGTATGGTTCATTAAGTTTAATGTTAGGACCAATTAGTGGAAATCTCACTTCTCCTAGTGATGTAGATACTTATTTTATAGGATATATGGCCTATGAAGCTCGTGATGATTTTTTTGTAAATTCATATGGTGATTCATATGGTGATATTGATGGTGACAATAATAGTGATATTATCATTCAAAGTTCAGGTGAAACTAGTTATGTGATGTTTGGTCCTGTAAGTACTGGTACTATTGATTCGTCAGACATGGATTTAACTATTGAAGATTATTACAGCGTGTCTGGAGGAAGAGATTTTGATGGGGATGGATTAGACGACCTGTTATTGGGGGATTCTGATTCAGATTTAGGTGGCACCGGTTCTGGAGCCGCTTATCTGTTATTTGGTGGAAATTTTTATTAGTTAATATTTAAAAAATAATACCAAAAAAATTAAAAAGTAATTTTAGTTCATAAATAAGATGAATAATAATGGAAAAAAAAGGAAACCAACATTAATATTCTTTTTAAGTTTGACTTTCCCAAAAAGATATATGTGGTGGTTTGATAAAGAACATTTAATTAATGTTAAAGGGAATAAAAGAGTGATTACATTTATCCTTTTAATATTAATAAGCCTGCTTGGAATTTATCTAATGGTAGTTGAAAGTTTTTTTTTCGTAATACTCCCCTTATTATTTAGTTATGATTTTTACTTAGTTGCTAAAAAAAGATGAAAAATAAAATATTTTTATTAATAATTATGGTCACCTTGTTATTAACTAGTTGTTCAAATTATGAATCAGCATACTATTCATTAGATTATGAATCAAATTTAACTTATGAAAGTAATGAAGAAGTAGAAGAAAAATCAGATGAAGTTAATCCATTTAATGAAAGTCTGATTGATGAGGAGGTTAAAGAAGAAACTGAAGAAGAAGAACTTATCGATAATATAGAAGAGATTATTGATACTTTCAAAAAAACAAATGAATACACTATTTCTGACAATGAATTTCTACACTGTAACATGATATTTGATAAAGAGTATGAGAATTATGTAGATAGGTATGATTATGTTTTTGATGATTTTTGTAATGTTGATGAAAAACTTCCTTATGTTAGTGATTTTTTTTATGATAAATATTTAGTTTTGATAATGGATGTTGATGAATGGTCCAATTTAGCATTATATCTTGGAGATGGTAATATAGTAATTAATAAAAAATATTGGACTTTAAAAGATTTAGATGAAGCTATTGCTCATGAGATGACCCATAGCGCAATAGAAGGATTGTGGTTACCTCTGTGGTTGGAAGAAGGTATAGCAGATTATCATGCATTTAAATATGTAGATAAAATAGAAAATATTAGAACTACCTCGATAAGTGACATTGAATTGTGGGATGAGTATTCAGATGATTATGGAACAACAATTAAACAATATATCCAAGCAAGATATATTGTTAGAAAACTTGTTGAAAATTATGATGATGACATAATTTATAATTTAATTATAGAGCTTGATGGAGAGATAGATTATTATGATTCAATTGAAATAAAAAATGAAAAAGTTTTAGATGCAATTAAAAAAATAACCAATGATGAGAATATTACTTTAGATGAAATTGTTAACCCTCAAGATTATGATTAATTACAACTAATTTTAACATTATCCCAATTTGAACCAGTATAATCCAATGTTTCTTTACCTGTGAGTAAATTGTCAGACATCTCTTCTTCAGTGATTATAACACCCTCAAATTTAATCTCTTCTCCTTTTAACTCATCAATTCTATCTATTAGAAATGATGTTGCAGTTGCAAGTTCTTCAATTTCAAAACCTAAAATAATTATATTAAAATTCCCATTTGAATTTTCAATTAATTTGATTATTGACTCACCTTCATTTAAATAAGAATTACAATCTTCTATTCCAAGGACATCATCAATCATTTTATTTTTACAAGAAGTTCCAAAAGCAATATAAATTGCATCTGATGATTCTGAAAATTCTGAATCTAATATTATTGTCCAATTACCTAACGCAGGACTAATCTCTAAATTTGAATACGAATCTAATGATGTTGCCATTAAGTTTACCCATGAAGTATCGTTCTCACCAACAACATAATGTCCATTAAATGGTTTTCCTTTAAAATAATCAATATAATTTTCTAATCCTTGTTTACAATCATAATTAGATAAATCCATTATTTCATTTACTTCAATTACCTCTTCAGATTCATCTTCTTCTAATTTTATCTCTTCAATTCCAGTGGTGTCTTCTTTAATAATTTCTTCTGATACCTCGTAAGAATCAGTTTCTATATCTTCATCACAGATGTTATTCTCATCTTGGTCTAAGCAACAACTATCTTCATAATGAATATAAGGGTCGTTACAAATAATCTCATTAGAACAAGAAATTGTTAATATGCAAATTAACAGAATTATTAAATTAATTATTATTGTCTTTTTCATAACAGATTAATAATCTTATCTAAAATATAAATATTTTGGAAAAAATATTTAAAGTAGATTTATAAAAATAATTGTATGAGATATAAATTATTAATTTTAACTTTATTTTTTATAATGTTATCATCATCAGTTCTAGGTAATGTTGAGAGAGATATTTTTATTATTGATTCAGATGGGGGTGTCACATATAAAAATCAGTATGTGATGGCAATAGAATATGGATATTATTATGAATCAATGGAATTACCATTTCCTGTTGATTCAAATTACACTAATTTAGAATTTTATGATTCATATGGCGAAATTGAAGGAGACTATTCAGAGACTAATGAATATGCTATTGATTTATATCATTTGACAACAGAAGAGATTGAATATGGAGAACCCTATGAAATTGGTTATACAGTAGATTTGCCGGATTTAACAATTACTAGGTATCGTGAAAATTATTTTTTTAAGCATATGTATGCATTCTTAGATGACTATCCTATTGATGTCTATGTATGTGTCCCAGGTAACGCTTTACCTTATGCTCAAGAATATGATAGTTCACTAGATGAATATGATTTTTATGATTATGAATTTGAAATACCAACTTACATCCCTGAATTTGAATACGATTATTCTATTGAAACATATAGCCCTTATCAAAGCGTAGATGAACAAATTGAATCTGTGGATGTCTGTCCAAATGGTTATGGAGAGTATGAACTAGATGAAAATGATATTGTGGAAGATTATTATTTATATTATGAATTTCAAATAAACTCTGAAGATGATGGATTATTTACTGAAGATTTAGGAGACATTACAATAAGTGGGCCTATCCAACACAAAGAATTAATATTAAACCAGTTGGATGGAATATCTAATATTGTAGAACCATTAGAGGAATTAGATTTAGAAACTCCCTTAAATTATGAAATTTTTTTTTCAAGTAACAACGATGATGTATTTGAAACAGAATATGCATTAATATCTTACCCCAATGGTAATGGTTTCCTTCAAATAGATACTATTACTATAGATGATGAAGAATTTTTAAAATTAAATGTAGCTTCTTTGATAATTAACAGCGCATTAATAAATACTTATGATGAACCTTCAAAAATGTACGATTATTGGTGGCATCTAGGAGATGTAGGTGCTATTGCTTATGATTTAATGAAGGAATCAGGATTATCAACTAGTGAAATTGATGAAGAATTAGAATTATCTAAAGAACTTTTGAGTGAACATAAATTTAACCATTTGGATTATCTCTCTGAAAGTAATATCGCATTATATCAAACTCAGCAGATTGAATCTTCTTGTCCTGGGGCAATTAATTATATTAATGAAATTACAGAAAGCTTATCAAACATTGAATTTGATTCGCTAAAGGAATTAAATAATTTTTTGATATATAACTTAAATGATTATTGCAAGGAGGATTTAACTAACTTGTTTGAAGAATTATACTTAAGTAATGATGACCCAATGAGTTATAGTTTAAGAATAGAATCGTTATTAGAATCATTAGAATTAATTGAAGATTATGATTTTTCTGAGAAAACAGAATTAGAACAAGAGATAAATGATGTTATAAGTTATTTTGAAACGGGAAATATTGAAGATGGAATTAATTCTTTAGAAGAAGCAGAAGAACTTTATGGTGAAGTTGAATCTGATATTCTCTTAATTGAAGAATTTGAAAGAATGAAATCAGAATTAATTGACCCAATTGATGTTCAGAGAAATGATATTGCTGTACTTAATGAATTTAGAGATAAAGTTGATGAGGCAACTGAATTATTTGAATCTGGAGATTTTGAAGAAGCAGTCATTAAATTAGAAGAGGTTGAAGAGATTTATAATTCTGAATTACTAAACATAGTTCACTTACTAACAACCTATAGTTCAATAGAAGAAGAATACAATGAATTATCAACAATATCAAAGTTTCCCACTAGTTTTTTAATTGAACCTAAATTTGATAAAGTAATTCAAGAATTAAATTCTGGTGATATTAGTTCAACTGAAGAGGCATTGCAAGAGTTAGGAACATTTGTAATTAATGCAAAAACTAATTCAATAATATTTTATGGGTCTATGATATTAATTTTTATAGTTATTTGTTACATTTTTTTTATTAAAAATAAAAAAAAATAACGTAAATAATAATAATGTCATGAAGTAAAAAAATCCACTTATATTTATAAAAATTTAAGTGAAATTTTAAATATATGCCTTAGTATATAAATAACATGAAATTTACACCAATAGTATTAGCTTCATTATTGTCAACAGAAAGCTCTCTTGCTGCGCCTCCGGTTGATTCTGATGGGGATGGTATTCCAGCACATGTAGATTGTGATGATTCAGACCCAACTGTGCGAAGACCTTTAAGACAATATCTTGATTCAGATGGAGATGGTTATGGAGACAGGTCAACAAGAGTACACCATTGTGGGATGCTTTCAGGTTATGTTAGAAATAATCTTGACTGTGATGATACTGATTCAAGTATAGGATTACCTCTAAGACAATGGTTAGACACTGATAGTGATGGTTTTGGAGACCGAACAACAAGAATTAATGATTGCGAAATACTTTCTGGTTATGTTACAAATCGTCTAGATTGTGATGATAGTGATAGTTCTATTTATCCAGGTGCTGAAGAAACTTATGACGGTTTAGATAATGATTGTGATGGTAATGTAGATGATTATGCAACTTTATATGTTACTGATGTTGATTATACATTTATAGGAGAATCTGCAGGTGATGCTGTTTCTGAAGGTAGAATTGTTGATGATGTAGATGGTGATGGTTCTTTAGATGTTTTACTTGAAGCATCAGGTTCTGATTTAGATGGTACAGATTCAGGTACATTTTATCTTGTAACAGATTTTAGCAGCGACACAGTATCTTTAGGTAGTGCACAAGCAAGAATTATAGGAAGCAATTCACAAAATGATTTTGAATCTGCGGGAGATACTAATAATGATGGTTATGGGGATTTATTATTTGGAGTATACTCTGATAATGCTGCTTATTTATTTTTAGGACCTTTAACAGGAGATGTTAATTTTAGTTCACCTGATGCTATGATAGAAGGTGAATATATGGGGGGTCTTGCTGGTTATGATATATCGGAAGGTACTGATTTTAATTTAGATGGTTATTATGATATTATTATTACTGACGCTTATTATGGTGATACCTATATCATTAATGGACCAGTTACTACAGATATTAATTTAAGTTCTGCTAATGTTAAATTAAGTGATATTTATATGCCTGGACAAGCAGTTTCTTCAGCAGATGTTAATGGAGATGGATATCCTGATTTAATAGCAACTTCTTTTTATGCAGTTAGTGGATTATTTTGCACTGGAGATGCTTTTATTTTACATGGGCCATTATCTGGAACTTATGGCATTGCAGATAGTGATGCATCAATTGGTAGTGAGAATGATGAAGCTAATTTTGGACATGAAATTACTACTATCGGAGATACTAATAATGATGGTTATGATGATATTCTTATTGGAGCTGGTAGTGATTATGTTATGGGAGGTTCATTTTATGGTTCTTTAAATTTAATGTTAGGGCCAATTAGTGGAAATCTAACTTCCCCTACTGATGTAGATTCTTATATTATAGGGGATATGGAATTTGGATATTATGGTCATTCATATGGCGACATTGATGGTGACAATAACAGTGACCTCTTGATTCAAGGTTCAGATGAAAAAACATATGTTCTGTTTGGTCCGGTAAGTACTGGTACTATTGACTCTTCAGAGATGGATTTAACTGTTGAAGATTATTACATTACATCTGGAGGAAGAGATTTTGATGGAGACGGATTAGATGACTTATTATTAGGAGATTCTGATTCAGATTTAGGAGGTACTGGTTCTGGAGCAGCTTATCTGTTATTTGGGAACAATTTTTATTAGATTCTTTTTTTGACTTTTTTCTAAGCCTGTAGCTACAAAGTGGCTACGAGAATTATATACTCTAACTTCCAGTAAGTATTACATGCAAAAATGTAAAACTTGTGGGAAACAGTTAGAAAGTGATGAAATCGATTTCTGTAAAGATTGTTTTTCTTTCCACGATTTCAAATATTCTTCTAACAAACGTAAAGAGATTAGGAAAGCCTACAGTAATTGGAAAAATAGTAGGCCGAAAGTAATTGATCTTTTTGCTGGATGTGGTGGTTTTAGTTTAGGTTTAGAAAAAGCTGGTTTTGAGATTATTGGTTTTATTGAAAATTGGAAACCTGCAATTGAAACATACAGACTAAATCATCCCAATGCTAAACATATTGGCAAAGACATTAGGAAAATTGATTTGTCTAATCTTAAAAAATATGAAAATGAAGTTGATTTAATTATTGGTGGTCCTCCTTGCCAAGGTTTTAGTCTGTGTGGTAAAAGAGATATTAATGACTCTAGAAATAATTTATTTAAAGAATATCTAAAAGTTGTAAAAATAATAAATCCCAATTTTATTCTTTTAGAAAATGTTCTTGGTATATCTACCATGAGATATTCAAAAGATAAACTTGTATTAAATGAAATAATCAATAGTTTGATAAAATTAGGTTACTCAGTTACATATAAAATTCTTGATGCAACTGACTATTATGTTCCACAGAGAAGGAAGAGATTAATTATTCTTGGGACAAAGATGAACGTATTTCCAAAATATGGTGGCAAGAAATTATCAGTATGGGAATCAATAAAAGATTTGCCAGAATTTAATTCTGATTTAAATGGTCATGAGGTTTCTAATATGACCAAAGAAACTTTAGACAAAATTAAAAAGCTTAAGTTTGGAGAGAAGATGTCTAAGAATTTCAATTTTTCTAGACAAAGATTACCTCCAAACAAACCATCGAAAACAGTAACTACAGTACCAAACTTTATTCATCCCTACTACAACAGATTTCTGACACCACGAGAATTAGCTAGGTTACAAAGTTTCCCAGATGATTTTCTGTTTACAGGTTCTCGCACAGCAATGATAAGGCAGATAGGTAACGCTGTTCCACCATTAATGGCAGAAGTTATTGGCAACAGCCTAAGGAGGGCTTTTTAAAATGAGTATAATTGAAAAACTTCTGATAACGTTATGTTTTGAATGTGTTATGGTATTCTTTGCTTTACTTGGACTTCTTGTAAAAAGAAAGTTTGAGAAACACTGTAAGGTAAAACGTTATCGTAAACTGATTAACAAAAAGATGCAAGTTTTGGAACAGATACAATCAAGTGACCCCATGTTTGCATTTCGGCAATTATTTTCTTCTAACAAATTTGGAGGTTTGAAAAAATGAAAAAAATACTGTTAAGTCTATTAATGCTAAGTTTGTTCCTTATGCCCTTAGTATTAGCCGAAATAGATTTCGATACTGAACTAAGTGAAGATGAACAAGACCAAGTTGATGCTATCTTAGAACCGGTAATGAAAATTTATGCTACTGTCAAATATACTGCTACTGTTATTGGAGTAATGATGTTAGTTTTTGCTGGAGTGTTATTTACTACAGCTGGTGGAGACAATTCTCAGAAAGAAAAAGCTAAACAAATGGCAGCAGGAGTGGTTATTGGTTTGATAATTATTTGGGTAGCACCTTTGGTAGTAGAATTTGTATTTTCTTAATTTTATTTTTTTATTATATGGTTCACTAGGCGAAAACTAGCTGAGTCAATAGAACTAAGGGTAACGTGCCTTCGATGACAGATTAATCAACTAACCTCTTAGCATTAAATTCAGGAAATCCTCTTTTAATCATTATATCATAAGTTTTTTTAGGATTATATTTGATTGATTTAATTTCCAATTCAAAGCTCTTTGTATCAAATATAATATATTTTGCATTATTGTTAGAATCTCTTGGTTGACCTACACTACCAACATTAATTATGTGTTTTAATTTTTTATCAATAACCCTTTTACCCTCTAAAAGATATCTTTTAATAACCTTATTACCATCATATGAATAAATTTTCTGTTCATGGGTATGTCCAACAAAACAGATTTGTGATTTAATTAAATTAAATGCCTTAATTAATTCATCATTATTTTTCAGATAAATATATTCTCCTACTTGGTCAGGTGGAAATCCATGTACAAATAATGAGCCATTAAATTTTAAATTAACTGGTAATTTAGAGATATAATCAATCTGCTTTTTATTTAACTGTTTCTTAGTCAGAATAATAGCTTCTTTTGCATATCTGTTAAAAGTTTTCATCTTATTTGGATTTAACAATGCTAGTTCATGATTTCCAATAATTGATTCAATTTTATTTTTAATGATAAAATCAATAGTCTCAGAAGGTTCAGCACCATATCCTATAATATCACCTAAACAGATTATTTTATCAATTTTAGATCGAGAGATATCATTATATACTGAATTTAATGCTTCTAAGTTACCATGTATGTCAGAAATTATTGCAACCCTCATATAATATCATAAGTGATTTGTTAATTTAAAATTTGTGTTTATTTTCTTTATAACTATCGGAGGTCACCCCCATGAAAACCCTGCCCATAATTCTAACCATACTACTCTTCTTACCCTTGGCTTCTGCTCTTGACTGTTCCCTGACAACTGAAGAAACCTACTGTGAATCATTAACAGAGTATAATTTAACTGATACTGAACTAGAACAAGTTTATTCACTTTTATTATATGAAAGCACAGACTCCCCTGACCATGATTTCATCCAAGAATACAATTTAAACATTGAAATAACTGAACCTGTAACTAATACAACTGATTCAACATATATCAAAAATGCATGGTTATCAATACTTACAGTTTTTCCCTCTGTAATAGAAAATGACATCATTTACACACCTAACCTTACACAAGTTCTTTCAGATTATGATTACGATGTACAATTACCTTCAGATTACCGATCATCAAGATATCCTTACACAAGTAGTGGTGATTGTAAACGTACTAACCATTTAACTGCGAACAATGCACAATTATCAGTTTATTTCAATAGTGTGTACCAAGATGATCAAGAACTAAGTGAAATTTATGTAAACAGTAATGATACAATTGAAGTTGAACTTCAGATATCAGCTACTGTAAGAACTAAACATTACGAATGGGACAGATACACTAGAAGATGTGAATATGATGATAGTACATATTCTTCAGACAGTTTGACTTTATCAGATATGTTAGACATAATGTATTATAACATAACCCTTGAAACTAACTTAACATTTACTGGTGAGTACTGGAACATTTCCAGAGGAACATTTTTTGCATCGAATTACAGTCAGTTTCAAATTAATTTTAACAATTCAAGTTACACTTCACAGAGATATTATTACGATTTAGTGTTTGTACATCAACCATACTACTTTGCTTATCTGAGAGCAAACAATTACACTTCAGAAACAGTACAAGGAATGAACGTTTACAATAACATATTTACTGTATCAACACCTACTGAATGTAATCTTTACGCATATAACCATTTCTTTGAACTGAACACTAGTTGTGATTTAACAATATATGAACAAGAATTGGAACAGTTAACCATTGAAGCACACGATATTGATTTTACTATCTTAATTTACATTATAACAATAATCTTACTGTTCATTATTTTGTTTAAGTTAGGCAAATCTAAATTTATGTTTTTGTTACTGTTCTTGTTGATCATTCCTACTGTACATGCAGATGATGAAGAATGTGGTATAACTAATTTAGCAGATTGTATCCCTGAAAAAATTTATGAATATTTTCTTACAATAATCAATGCGCCAATTTTACCAATGTTAAGTATCATACAGGATTTGTTAATAGTAGATATTGATATTGAAGTGTTTGAAACGTTATGGTCAGTGGTAAGGTATGTTATATCATTTTTTTACGTTTTCATTTTCTTGTACACTGGTTATGTTTTCCTGACAAACAATTCTGATCCTATCAAACGTGCCCATGCAAAAGAACTGTTAAGAAACTTGTTCATCATGATAATACTGATTCAAGGTTCATTTTATTTGTACGATTTAACACTTGACATTAACAGTACAATGAACAGTACTTTGATTGAATATGTTGATGAAGAATTTTTCTTGATAACTGTTGACAGTATAATTAACGTAAGTTTAGAATTAGTGTTAGGGTTAACTTATGCATTCACATTACTGTTTACTATGATCTTGTTAATGTTAAGGTACATTTTGATATGTTTAGGTGTAATCTCGTTACCAATAGCCATATTTTGCTATTTCATCCCGCCATTGAAACCTTATGGGAAGTTTGTGTTAAATATGTTAGGCATTTTAATATTTGTAACCACTTTTGATTTATTGATAATTTTAGCATGTTCAATGATGGTAGATTATGCTTTGTTTGACGATTTCCAAATACTGTTCATGATAACAGCATTTTCTATAGTTAACGCAAGTTTAATTTTCGGGTTAATGTCAGCGTTCAAAATGTCGACAGAAGTATCGTTGAAAGATGATCTAAGGCAAGCAGTGAAGTATATGGCTTTGGTAGTTTAGAAAAAAAGAAAAAATTAATGTTTTGTACTCAGAAAATATGCCCCTGCTACACCACAAATTAATGCAACTAACCAAAAGAGCAAACCAACTGGTCCACTTCCCATCATTGCAAAAATTCCGGAAATTGTCAACAAAAGTGCAATAACAATTAATCCAATTGCTAAGATTCTATGTCCCATAAAGCTTAAAAATCCCATTTTATCATTTAAGTCGATTTATTTTATAAATTTATCTTTCAATAACTTGCAAACTCCTCTTCAGTCATGTCTGCAATTAAACTTAAATTAGAAAAAGTAATAACTATCTACTTAAACTTTTTAGTTGGTTATCTTTATTTGTAACTTCTTGTAATGTTTGTGCTGATTCGGTAGTTGTTTTTAATATGTTACAACTTTGCTCATCTAACGATTCACAAGACTCATTTACTAGAGTATTTATTGCATTTTGTACCTCTTCATTAACTTGTTGTTCAGTTTCTGTGATTGTAGTATAAATTTCTACGCAAGCTTCTCCTAAAGGGGTTCCACCAATCCCATAGCCAATAAACCAAGTGATCAAAGTTAAAATTGATAGTACTAATAAAATAAAAACAACGTACTTAGAAAAATGCCCTAATTGTTTAGAAACTAATTCAATTAAGATTATACCCACGAAACCAATTAAAGAGATAATTGTTAAAAAAAGGAAAAATGGAAATAATTCTCTAGAGATAATGATAGATATAGCTATTGCAAAAATAATTGCCATTAAAATTAACCCTTTTTCATTGTTACTCATGTTATTCTCAAATTTTATCTGATTAATTGATATATAAATTTTAAGGAACATCATCCTCATGTCTTACCAAATTCCTCCACCATTGCAACACAAGGAGAAGATCATTTTCGGGATGACCTTCTCCCAGCTAGCTTATGCTCTCCCTGCCTTTCTACTAATCTTCCTAATAATTTTCAAAACTAACTTGCCGATACAATTCACAGGAACTATTGCCATAATAATAACACTCATTGCTACAGCATTCATTTTTTTCGATGCAAAAAATAAACTTCAAAATTTAATTAACTATTTTTTAACAAGGGAAGTAGAAGTTAATTCAGATAAGTTAAAACAAATAGTAAACATTGACAAAGTTAAAGGTGATGAAGTAATACAATCAAATTCAAAAATTTCTATATTGGAAGTAACCCCTTTCAATTTCTTGATAAAATCTGAAGAAGAACAAGAATCTATTATAAAACAATTTCAAAAATTCTTGAACAGTATAGATTTCCCTGTACAGATACATATTAGCAGTTCAACAATAAATTTGGACAAACATTTCCATTGTTTAGAACAAAAAACTAAACTTCATCCAGAACTGTTTCAATCATACAAAGATTTTACTATTGAATCTATCAAAACTAATAACATTAAAAACAGAAAATTTTACATCATTATCAAAGAAATTGAAAATCTCAAAATACAAACTAAAGTTTGCCAAGATAAATTAAATTCTCTAGGTTTGAAAGTTACAAAACTTAACGAAAATCAATTGGTAAACTTGTTTTATGATAATATAGCTAACAAAAAGGAAAAACAATTACAAGAAAATCAAGAAATTGACAATTATTTACATTTTTTACTTTCACCTAAAAAGTTAATTTTCAACCCTGACAATATACAAACTGAGGATAATTATCTAAAAATATTAACAGTAACAGGATACCCAAATTCAGTTGAACTTAATTTCCTTGACAAAATCATTTCTTCAGGAGAGAATTATGATATTTCTTTACATATTGAACCTTTTCAAATTGAAATTACAATGTTAAATCTTAACAGAGATTTACAGAAACAACAAGCAGATTTGTACGCAGATACAAAAAAAGGCATACTTAACCCCAGTTTAGAAATTAAGTACAAATCTACAAAAAAAGTTCTGGAAGATTTACAGAAAGGTAAACAAAAACTGTTCAATGTTTCATTATACATTATGTGTAAATCAAAAAATAAACAAGAACTAGATTTGTTAACAAAAAAAGTTAAAGCTGATTTGGATGGGTTAATGATACAAAGTTCTGTCCCTAAATTCAGGTCAATGGAAGCTTATGAATCAATGTTACCTTTGGGCAAAGACGCGTTGAAAATTAAACGTAACATACATACAGAAGGATTGTCTGCATTTTTTCCATTCTCATCACCTTTCCTTAACATTGATAATGATGGTATCATGCTAGGTTTGAACAAAAACAAAATACCTTACATAAAAAACATTTACAAACTAACTAACGCTAATGGTGTCATTCTTGCAACTTCCGGTGCAGGAAAATCTTATTTCACCAAACTGTTAATCTCTAGGCAGTTCTTGAATGGTTCTGATGTTATCATAATTGATCCGCAAGGAGAATACTTAGCAATAACACAACATTACAAAGGTGAAACAATTACCATCTCCAGAACTTCTAATACTATCATTAACCCATTAGATCTTATGGGACATGATTATTTGGAAAAGAGATTATCTTTAATGGACTTGTTCCAGATAATGTTTGGAGACATTACTGAAATTCAAAAAGCTATCATGGACAAAGCAGTAGATTTAACTTATGGAAAGAAAGG
>Ga0209249_1001908_pt1 | contig 18274 bp, 28 predicted proteins | sample SaaInlV_200m_DNA_4_FD_184653 | JGI IMG/M metagenome (GOLD analysis project Ga0209249, IMG submission 184653) | Marine microbial communities from expanding oxygen minimum zones in the Saanich Inlet - SI037_S3LV_200m_DNA (SPAdes) (version 2) | ecosystem: Environmental > Aquatic > Marine >...
AATGCGCACTCGGTATGTTTTACCGATGGTCAAAACGTCTTGATATATGCCGGAAAAGGTCCCATCACTCGTGTAGATTCGGGCCGAACCTACGCTGATTGTCGACTCGTCAGCAATGGACCAACCAGTATCACCTAGAGCGAAATCGCCATTCGTGATAAGGTCACCACTTGCAACCGAAGCAACCACCGTTCCCGCGTCTTCGCCCAACACGAAGTCGCCGTTCTCCAGCGTGACAGTTCCCGCCGCTTTGTCGATCCCGTAGGTCAGGCCGGAAACGTCAAGTTGGGGAACGTCAATATCCTGATCGAGCAGGCCGGCGAGTACAGGGAGTCCGAGCATGGACATTGTACCAGTCGAACCTGATTCTGTAATATCGCCGTGGATTTCGTTCGAACCCGAAAACGAAACAGCCAGAGCGTTCGCCGCCGTGAATGAGCAATTAATATCGCTCAACTTCGAGCCTGCTGTAATCGTCAGTGTACCGGCTGTCTGGTTTCTCGGTTGGAGAGTCGCGGCTAATACGCCACTCGTCACCGTGAGGATCGTATTCCGCATCTCCAAGATTCCGGTAACGCTTGTACCATCGGCAATCGTAACATCGCCAATAAACCCATTGATTATCCCAGTGCCAGACGTCGCTATAGAACCGTTTGTATAAACAGTGAGGCCGACATTTGAAGCCATCGTCATCGACTGATTTATCGCCATCACCAACGAACCGTAGATGCTAGCCGTGCTTGCTATGCTTAAAGCACCAACCGGTGCAAGATAAGAACCCTCAGACAAGACAAATTTATAAGGATCGAAAGCCGTAATCACAAGCGGTGTCCCAACAGTTCCACCGTCAATCACTAGCGTTGATGTCTCATCATTCCACGTTCCACCAGTGCCATTAATATCACCACGACAAACAATAACTGTTCCGGCTGTTCCACCATTCATCGTACCAGCAGCAAGCGTCAACCCACCAGAACCAATAACAAGATCAAAAGTATCAAGGTCGAAAAGTGCCGTGTATCCGGTAGTGTTAATGCTAAGCACACCACAACAAGAAGCAGAATAGTCCCCACCAGTATTCGACACAGTGCCAACATTACCAGTTAAAGTGATATTCCCAGAATTAGCCGTCAGATATACATCATCAGCGTCTGTTGGAACAGACGCACCAGCAGCACCACCATCGGAAGCACTCCAATTAGCAGTATCAAACCAATCCGTATTCACACTCAAAGCATATCTGTCTGGCATAACTAAACCTACTCAGGGGCTGGAATCGCAATAGGACGGCAAGCAACACTAACCACCAAATTCGCCGTTGCCTCGTCAAACTCAGGAACAGTATCAAGGATGACCGCTGTCTCTGCAACCTGAACCAAAGGAAGATCCGCAATCAAGCCCTCCAAAGTGGCTTCTTCGGCCTCCGTGATAACACGGCTTATCTTCAAAGCAACAACCACATAAACACCGTCAGCAGGAACCTCACGACGAAACGTTCCACTTGCTCGTCTCCAAATCCTCTTGATAATCGTTTCCTCACTAGGAGGAGTAATTCTAGTAGCTGGCATCGGTAATCCTCTTTCTTATGTTTGCACTTGCGAACAAAAAGTACGAGCCTGGCCAAGGTCGGCCAACGTGCGAACCGCATTTACGATATAATCGACGTCTTCATCATCCGTTATCAAATCACCCTCGACCGGTTCAGTTGAAGTAGTCGCAAGGTAAATCACAAAAAGCACATCACCCGTATTCGTGCCGATACTGGCGAACTGCTGCTTTTCTTTCCTATCAACAGTCGAACGAACAGCACTAATCCCAGTAATCTCAGCCCCAGTCGGATTCTGTGGCGTAAGCGAAATCTCCTCAATGCCATCAACGAACTCGTAATCGTTCGAATAATCAATGACATAAGGGCTCGTGTAAGGTACTGTCGAGGTTTGAATAAAAAGCGTTAAAAGCGACATTAATTATCCACCAAAACGATGTCATAACCGCCAACCACACCAAGAGTCGCAGTCACTCCAGTAATCCGGATCCGAATATCCGTTTTCTCTGGCAACGGACCAGCAGGAACACCATAACGATACTGCCAAGTACCAGTGCCGATATTGTTCAACCCAACCTCACCTTTCACAGCCCAAGCACCATTTACCCCATTATTGGGGCGTGCTTGCCACTGGAATTCAGCAACCTCACCATTCTTATCATCATCAGCCATCGCCGTATAACCCTTGATGAAATAGCCGGTTTTCCCAGCGGGAATCGTGTAAATCGTCTGCTGTGTTTGGCCATCACCCGCATTAACATAAACGCCAACAGTATTTTCAGCAATCCCGCCAGCCGCCTCAGTTGAAGCGATAATCAAGTTGCCAATATTCGTTTCAACACTACCAGCCGTCAAAACAATAGTACGAAAAATCCGAATATACTCGTTCGCAAGAGCAACAGGCGTTGTCCCATTAAGCGTGACAGTTTCATTCTGTTCGAGCCAGTCATTATCCAACCCATAAACCTGGATTGTTAATGCTCCCGTGTCGGTACCAGCCCCGCCATCCTCGTCATCAGAACTGACGACATCCATCGCGACAGCTTCTGTCGGAAAAAAACCGTAAACGCCACCGCCACCCCAAATATCCTCACCCGCTGTCGCCGCTGGATTATGTCCGAACTTATTCACAGCAGAATAACCAGGTATAAGGCCCATCGCTATCGCCAACATCGGATCCAAACCCGTAATCGGCATCGGATTATCAAGAGAAATAGCGGTTCCCTTAATCTTCGTTAAATCCGCCTCTGTTTGCAAAGACTCAGTCGCAGAAACCTCAGCAACATTAACAGGAAAAGGAGCAGCCGTTGAAACATCAACGCCAACCCCATCACCACCAACAACGACTTTCATCTGTTGGACTTCTTCACCCGCTACGGTGTCAGTTGCAACCAATTCGCCAGTTCCAGGAAGTGTAATTCCACTCATTAGATCACCTATTACAAATATTTAATTGAGCAAATTCACCAAATAACCCAATTGCCGCTTCGTTGTAGGCCATAGCGGCATCAATTTCGTTTTCAAAATGACCAAGGTGAATTAATTTATAATTATCCCCAATTGAGGCTCGCCATTTTTGGCCTCTTTTATTCCAACTAACCCCGCGAAATTGGCTAGTACATCCACTCTTTTTAGTACGATTAATAGCATTTTCTTTAACCGTGGCAAATCGAAGATTTGAACGTATGTTTAACAGTCTATTTTTATTTATATGATCGCAGATTTGACCGGGTTTTGCTTCCATTATTAGGCGGTGCATCAGAATATAGTATTGTTTCCCGGAAATCGTATACTTGCTGCAGACATACCCATTACGACTAATTCTCCAGTTAAAGTCGCAGACATAGATTTGGTGGTCGAAGTCTTTGTGGTGATGGGTCAGTTTTTTCTCAAAATCTGCATCATCAATTTCTGTTGATCCATTCGAAAGTTGAATAATCATACTCAGAAGATCTCCAAAAGTTCGTCAGCTATCATCTCGTGGACAGCATCTTCCGTTTGTTCAGTTGCCCCAAAAAACTTCCGTTCTGGAACTGGACTTGTCACCGGGTGCTGGTGTGTCGCCGCATAGGGAACAACATCAGAATCAATTCCGAACACCGCCTCACGTGGGCCAGTTTCATTAATATGGCCAGTACCACCTGTTGCAGCAGTAATCAATGACCCACCATCATTGAGTAATGGGTGGCCATCACCCTCTTTTTTCCGTGCTGGCCACCGATTACCCTCTTGGCTCATACTACTATTAAATGCATCACGAACATCTTGTATAACCAAATCATGAGCCTTATCCAAAGTTTCTGATAAGTCAGCCTCACCAAGCCCTTTGATCACCGTATCAATATAATCATCAAGATTATCAACACTGAGGGATTGTTTTTTAACCATTTTAGTTTTGAACCCTCGTACAAAAAGTCCTCGCCTGCCCAACATCAGCCAAAACACGAACTGCCGATACAATATATTTGTTGACACCCGCATCAAAAATCAAATCGCCACTCGAAGGAATAGTTGACGTAGTGGTAAGATAAACCACAAAAAGAACATCAGCACCATTCGTACCAATAGATTCAAACTGCTGAATCTCTTCAAGATCCACAGTGGACCTTACCGCCGAAACATCGTTAATCGGACCACTCGTTGGGTTCTGAGGCACAAGAATTATTAATTCAACCCCATCCGTATAACCATAATCACCAGAATAATCAACTATATAATGGGCACCCATTTATTTAGTACCTAAAAATGGCTTAAATCTTTTAAAAGAAAAGGGGGGGGACAAAATGATTATTGAAATGGTACATGGTTTCACCATTTGCCCATCTTAACACCTTCTAAGATCCATAACTGATCTCATAGGTAGAACCGTCCGCCTCAGACTCAAGTTGAGTAATCAAATCATCTAGAGCCATCATCTCTTCCCAAAGGGATTTCCGATACCCAACGTGGTCCACGTTGATACCCTCTGAGGCTCGATTAGGGAGTCCACCAGCTTTAGTGATCCCCATAGCCGCTAACTCCACGCTTATTGCCAGGCGGCGAGTCTTCAAATTCGTAATGATTGCGGCATTTGACATAATAAGGTCCTATCTAAAACCCAATATCCACACGAATCGCCGAGTAAATGCAATCCGTGGGGACGAGGTTATAAGTCTTAAATGCAAACAAAATCGCTTCTGACTCATCAACAGCCCAACACTCGTAAGCAGGAGTCATCGTCAACTTGGTCTTACCATCAACCTTCGATTTCGTCTGAATAGAAACGCGGTAAGCGTACGTGGGAGGGGCTAGTCCATAACGATTCAGCCACTCACTCCGCTTGTCGCAAGTGATAAGAAGACCACCAGGGCCAAACGTATTCTGAAAAGCCTCAGGCGGAAAATTGTACTGAAGAGGTTGGCGAGAAAGCCGTTTCTTACCCTTAGGGATAAACGGGTTGTTACTTGCGTTCTTCAACTCATAATCTGGAGTGAAAGAACAAGTCGCCGGGTCGACGGGCTTCGGAGGAGTGGTAGAAATACCGTGATTGTCAGGTGCGGTTGACATCTGAATAGTCCTTAAAGTTGGAGGTAGAAATAACAAAAAAGGGGCGGCACCAGGGGTTGGAATACCGCCCCCCCCGAGGAGTGAATTAACCCGTTGCTTTACCAACGAGACGAGGATCAAAGACAGCAGGAACACCACGTTCCGAAGCCTTATGGCGAACGAGAATATCCCGTTCAAATTCGGCAGTGGAACCAGCCATCTGAGACGTAACCGTCATCGGCCAGTTCTCTTGATAGGAGAAAGCCTCTTTGAAGTTTCCAAGGAACCAAGTCGAATCCGAAGAAGTCGCGTTCTTCATGTACTGATTCGTAAGAACCTGGTATTGGGCGTTCGGACGAGGCGAGCGAGTGACGTTGTTGGTATTACTCGTCGCTTCAACGTGGATCGCGTTCATGATGCGATTCGCAGTATCCGTCAACGCTGGCGGAATGAGCATCTGGTTCGGAGTATTAAGGATCGGCTCACCAGTATTCGGATCGGTGATCGCCATCAACATCTGAAGCATAGCGTCGACATCAGTCCAATCCTGCAACGCAGTCGAAGCAGAGAGATTTTTCCAATCATGCGTACCAGCATTCGCTCCGTACGTGTCGATCGCATTACCGCGATGCTTGTACGAATTCGTAATACCAGTGACGAGCGACATAATCCGCTTCTCTTTCGAGATGCCAATCGCCTTACCAACATCGGAAGCGTTCTTTAACAAAACGCCGGTTTTATCGAAGAATACCGCTTCTTTACTTATTGATATGATCAAGGCCCGTTTATCGGTGCTGGGAGTCTCAATCCAATCTTCACTGACTCCAACTTCCGGAATCGGCGTGTTCTCAGGAACAACAGAAGCGTCGTCGCCAAGACTGGTCGCACCAGCAATTTTCTCGCCGTCAAAATTCGTCGGTCTGGTGGTGCACAGTTGGTCTGTGATAAGTGTCTCGTTCTCGTAGCCTTTCATAACCTCAGAATAGATAATCTGCCCGTTGACCGTGCTGAAATCTGCTGAGGTGACAGCTTCCGAAATGCTCGTCGATCGAAACTCGTTGATGTCATCAAGAAGGTCGCGACCACCCTCAACGAGCATCATGAATTGCTCTTTCAGGCTCCAGTCTTGAGCAAGGAATTTTTCCTCTCTCAAGACCCGTTGAAAACCAGACTTCCACTCTCGTAGACGTCTTTCCTTCTTCAGCCCTTTGAACTGCTTTACCAACTCAACCTTTTGATTGAATTCCATCTTATCGCCTTCCTGATAATAACCTTTTGTAAACGCTTCGAGACCGCCAACAAGGCGAATCAGTTAGCGAAGTTGGTCAACTGCAACGTAGTCAACCGACAATGTTTCAACCGTACCGGAACCGGCTTTGACGTAAAGTTCGACCTGCATCTCAGTCGCTGAGGCGAAAGTCTTGTCCGTCATTCGGTGGACCAGTTTCAAATCACCAGTCAACTCACCAACGTAGAAGTTGATATTGACCTTCGTGGTGCTCGTCGGGATCAACTCAATCGCAAACTTCTGGAAAGTACCAGAAGTCCGAGAAATCGCCGTTCCGGTTTTACTGTTCTCGGCGGAGAGTTCAGCCTTGGTCTGCGTTGTACCATCAGAGTACATTACATTCCAATTATCTCCACCATCGACCTTGTAGAAAACCGCACCACTGAAATCGGCTCGCGGACCAGCACTGGCATCGCCCATATCGTCGGCAGCAGCAGCGTTGATAATACCAATAAGAACATTGGCTTTGTCCGTGTCGCCTTCCGTGACTGCAGCCTTGCAATCAAAGCGAATAGTCTTGTCATTGGCGAGCAACAGCGTCTCGTGGGTTTGCTTCAACGCAGCGTCGTCATTATCAGCCGAATCGGTGAGAATCACAACAACGCCACCAACAGCATCACCAACAGAGGCGGAACCACTGTTCGTAGCGACCAAGGTCCAGTCGTCTTGGTCGACGTACGTGGTGAAGTCATCAATGAAAGTGAAAGCCTGAGCAAGTTTGGCTGAAGCGTCGATGTAGGGCAATCTTTTGTCTGCCATGAGTAATTCCTTCTCTATCTTATTGATTGTTCAAAAAATCAGGTATTCGAAAAACCGACTAGGCCTAATCGAAGATTTGGTCCATCGATTTAAATTTTCCGTCGGTTTCAGTAACTTCGTACTTGCGACCAACCTGAGGCGGAACCTTCTTGGATTCCAAAAGGAGGTCAAGTTTCGCTTCAAGAGGCTTGACTCGTGCCTCGACAGCGTCAGCAACAAGAGTCCCCATTTCGGCGGTGACCTTATCACGAGCAACAAGAAGTTTCTTGATGGCAGCGATTTGGCCGGGGGCGTCCATCTTCTTGTCGTTCACGATCGTCATAATCTTGGCACTGATAGCAGCACGAACCGCCTCAGTCGGATCTGATGGATCAACGGGGGCTGCAGGCTCGTCGACAACAGGAATATCCAAAACCGGATCTTCCTCTTCGACCTTTTCCTCCTCGGGCGGATCTTCCTCAGCAGCAGCGTCGATTTCAGGAGTTGCTTCTGTGTCAAGAGCCTTCTTAAGCTCTTCGTCGTCGCCTTCTGCTTCAAGAATCGCCTTAGCAAGGGGGCTCTTCTTAGCAGCCTTTTTGAATACTTCACGCAGTGATTTCTTCATCTTTGGCCTCTTCTTATTTGTATGAGACTCATAGAGCCCGGAATTCGTAGCGGGCTCACTAACAAAATCGACACTATTCACAGCCGTAATCTCAGAAACAATATCAACGCCCTCTTCATTTTCAGTGACTGTGCCCTGGGCGTCGTGGGAGAGTCCAAACGACTTGGGAAATTTTTCAGCACGCTCCATCAAAGCCGGAGCGGAAATGTGAGAAGTAAGCATGTGGAGGTCAGCATAGATACCACCACCCTCACCAATAGTCGGGTTCTTAATAACCCCAACTTGTTCCATTACACCACGAGGCTTTTCATCAAAGTCGGTACTGTGGTCAACATTAACGTGCCGACCCTCATACATAGGGGCCGCTTTTTTAATCGCCTCTTCCGTATAGCGACGCCCATTGAGACTAACAGGGCCAAGAATCTTGACGTTACGAATAATACCCTTTTCACGGTCAACTTCAGGGGCCTCACTAAATGCAACCTCGTAAAGATGTTTCGTACTCATCATGCCAACCTCTTTACTATTATAGACGTAGAAACGCTGTTTTAGCGTACTAACCTATTTTTAGTGTAATATTTCTAACTCTAATATCTACTATTAATTACTAATTACAATGTATTTTAAAAGAGGCGACCAAGTAATCTCTTTTTATGGGTTAAACATGATTATTCAACTGACGCAGGGCTTCGAAACCGAAATTGATGATGCTGATTGGGATAAACTACTACGGCGATCCAACACTTTGGTGAATTTGCGGTCCTCAACACCTTTGACGACTAATTAGTCCGCACAACATCATGCCGCTTCCTGCACCTGCAATGCCTATGGGCGGGGGGCCCATCAGGAAATTCTTCACCCCAAGTCGCCCTGCCAGTCCCATCAAGGGGGAAACAAATAGGACACGCGTCATTATCCTCAATCACCCAAGTCTCCACCACATCACGCTTAGTCAAAGTCGTAGCAGCAGTGGCATCAGTAGCATTAGAATCTCTAGGAATTACCTTACCATCCTTGGTAGTACCCCTCGTCATGGTCAAATCATTCATCATGAAGAGAAGAATCAAAGCCGTAGATGCCCCATTCTCAAGGTCCTGTTTGGCCCGAGCCTCACCAGCACTTGAGGCTCTTGTAGTCTCCGTAATAGCAATCCCATCAGCCAAACTCTGCGTAAAAACCTTAGCGGGGTCCTTCCCATCTGCTAACCGTCCCCGCATCGTCGCAACCGTCTCTGCGGCAACCTGGCGACTCCTAGTATCCGCATAATCCGACGCATGTGGAGCAACGTCCTGCATCGCCGAAGAAGTATTAACATCCGGCTCCGAATCCCCTAGGAGCAACAAGTACATGACCGCGAAAGTATTCTCTAATGATGGGCGTAAAGCTTTGCGAATCCCCATTTCCAAACCGGAGAAACTGATAGACTGAGTGGCTATAACATCAGCAAATAATTTACCAATGGGTGCCGCTATCTCGGCCTCCCTACGATTACGTTCAGGTACGTCGGCCATAATTATTCCTCAATCGAGCAGCCGCAAGTGTCTTCTTCTTGCCCTTTGCGTAAACGTCGTATCGCTTCGCCAAGGGGCAATGCTTCTAGGGGAGTATCAGCCAAGTCGCCCGGCTTAGCCCCCTTAAGGACTTCATCTTCATAATCAAGGTCATTCCGAGTCGCAAAGGTTTTTACGCTCATCGCCCCAGCATCAACCAATATCTTATCAGCAGTTACTTCCTTGTCCCTCTCGCGGCTAACAATCCTGACACCCTCATGCGTGAATTTCATAAGGTCGATATCTTCAACAGTAACCCCAGGAATTTTACCAGCAGCCGCACCCATACGGGCCACAATTTTCCGCATGCGGTTGAAAGCCTTACCGGTCCGGGCCTGCTCGACCTCGGCGGTCTTCACGAAGGGCGACTCCGCCACTAATGTCGACGCATAAGACCCATTACTAGCATCGCCAGAAATCATATACTCGGGCAGATGCCAGCGGGTACCAATCGTACGATAAGCCGCCTGGAGGATAAGCTCGAAATTCCCACCACCTGGAGAACCAATAGGTCCATACTCAGTCGTACACTTCGTTGAGTCAATAATCATCCCGGCCTTATAATCCTGAACATAAGACGTCTTGTTAGTACCAGTCCCAATAGTGCGAGCAGCAAGAGCACCAGCAATATTCTTAATCTGCTCCTTCGTCACACCCTCAGCATGATTGCGGATCAGGGCAATTGCGGCTTGAGTGGAGGCACCCTGCGTCATATTGCGTAAAAGCTTCTCCGCATTACGCAACTCCTGATACACACAATAAAAATCCGACACCCCACGCTTAACCCGCCTCGTCACATTACGCTTAACATGAACCATCTGCTCAGCAGGAATAAACTGTGTGTCAGTAGGCGAACCATTCCAAGATACGAAATAACCATAGACCTGACTCGTATCCGAAGAACAAGTCGCAATTCCATACTTCCACGAGGAACCAGGCGGAATATTATAGAATTCCTCAAGGCGGTAAGCATCGTTCGGCTCAGTGATTTCATCCGGCTCAATCACTCGCAAGCCGGCTTTACCGTTGTCAAGGGGATTAATCCAAACGAAGTAATCCCCATCCCCCAACTCGCGTTTCTTAATCTCTTCGTCGAAATCCCCCGTGAAAGCAACCCTCTCGTCCCATTCATCAACCCAGGCTTCAACTGCTAAGGCCTTTTCGGGGTGGAGTTTACTTTCGATACCAAAGGTGAATCCCGTGCCAACCACATACTTCACAAAGACGTCAATCGCCCCCGCACCAACTTCGTTTAAAGTGGCGATATGACGAGCAATACCACGAATCCGGGACAACTCCCACTCTGTAATCCAGAAAGGGAAATTATCCCCGTCCTTCCGGTCCGTCGCTCTTGACGGTAGAGGCTCCTGCTGCCCAGTCATCTGATTATCCCACAGGTAAGCATCCGTCATATCGACCTGCTCACCAAAGGATTCCTGCATTGGGATATCGATAACTTGGTTCCGCTCTGTCTCTAATTGCTTTAAGATGAGCGAGTAAGCCACCTCTTCAATTTCATTTTGAATCTTTGCTACTTCGGATTTCGCAGTCATGACTATTCCTTTTCTTCGAGGACATTACTCGCTATCGCTGCCTTTGAATATTTTATTACACTATTGAGGCTTACGCCTGTCATCGCGGATATTCGGCGTATCGACTCTCCACTCCGCCTAAGTTGGCGAATCTGGGAGATAAGCCCGATCGATAGTGGCTCGATTTTCATTGTTCCTCTTTCGCTAGGTACTTCATTATTAGTGTGATGGCTCCCTGCACGCTGTCTGGCCCATCATCGTGGATTCCGTTGGGAAAATCGCGGAGTTGTTCAAGTAGTAAACGACCACCATCATTATCCAATATCTTGATTTCCCCACGTTCAAGGTAAGGGTCAAGCGTCTCACTAATTCGTAGAACCTTGTTGATTGTATTATTATGTTCGAAGATATTGACGTTCCCTAACCCACTTTCCCTCAGCATCTTGGCCAAATTCTCCGCCAACATAGATTGAAAACCATTTGACTCACAGCCTATACAATTCGGGACGTACTTTTTGTACATGGTAATGACGTCGCGACAAATCTGTGTTGGCGGACGTCGCTCCATGTCCATATCAATCCAGAGGGTATTCCTTGCCCATCCTGCAAAGCAAATAGCCGAGTAATCGCAATGGATGTTCTTGGCGGACTTACCCATGCTTGGATCCACATAAACCACAGAAACTTCGAATTTATCCGGAAAACATGCGTGTAGGGTCATCATTTTTCACCTATGGGCTGCGATACCATGATGTTGTCAAAATAATACTCGGGGAACAGCATTCGCTCATGAGTCGTCGGCCTCCCCTGATAAAGAGAATTCCAGACATAGCGGCTTTTCCGCAACTTTATCTTATTCAAGTGTTCCTCATTCCACCTCTCCGGCCAAAGAGCCTCCCCTGGTTTCCTACCAAGAGGATCATCGTCCTCAACGGCTAGGGCGGGAAAGGACAGACGCCTTATCGCGGCCCCACCTTCTTTTTCTGACTGTTCTATCAAACGTCCAGATAGGTCATCGCGGTGCCACCTAGTCGCAGTGATTATTACTTTACCCCCAGGCTCTAACCGGGTCTCGGCGGTACTATCCCACCACTCCCAATTCCTCTCACGGCTTAGTTGAGAGGCAGCGTCTAAATTACCCTTAATATAATCATCAACCAAAAGAAGATCACAGCCTCGTCCGGTGGTTGGGCCATCAGTGCCCACAGCATAGCAGGCACCGCCCTTATTCGTCTCCCAATGAGCAGCAGCGGAAACGGTTTGGCTAACCCTAACATCAAACCACTTATCCCCGTATAAATCCATTAAACCACGAATATAGGCCCCATGCTCCCTGGCAAAGGTGGCTCCATAACTGGCATAAATTACTGATTTCTCTGGGAAAAGTCCAAGGTACCAAGTCGCAATCCACCTGTTGAGGAGCGTCTTACCATGTCGAGGTGGGCAATCAATTATTAATATATCTGTGTCGGAATTGCCAAAAAGCAAATCCACCACGGCTTCGTCAATTGCCAGTAAATGGTTCGCTGGGTCCCAAATCCCCTTCGATGGTGTCTTCCACCGACTCGCATTCGTCGCGAACATCGCTGGAGTTATTATCTTGCTCGCTAGGTTCGGTATTTCGCAACTTGGCTCGCTGATAGTCGAGATATTCTGCATTTTTTAATAATTCCTTAGCCACCTTTTTCGCTTCAGAAGGGCTGTTTATATCGATCTTGGCTTGGACTAGGACTTGTGGCGGTTGTACCTTATCGAGGTCTAGATTCTGAGCGTTCATACTCAATAATACTCGATTAGCGGCCATTTTTTGGCGGCTAGTTGAATCACAAGATTCGAGAGTCTTTTTGACAGAGGCGAGCATTAAAGCCTTAACATCAAGGGGAATATCCCAACCGCCCTTGATAGCCTTTGTGTAGAGATTAGAGTCGGAGGCCTTTAGTTCTTCGGCCTCCCTTTGTCGCTCTTGTCGTTCCTGTTGTCTCTTAGTGGAACCGAACGACGATTTTCTGGTCTTACTATTCCGGCTTTTCATTATCCTACCTCAATGGTGTTTAATTGAGCAAATTCACCAAAAAGACGGATAGCCGCAGTGTTACCTCTTGTCAATTGAATAATCATAAAATCTCCTCATCGGGACGATCTTCTACCCAAAGTTGCCAAAATGGGGGCTCACTAATCAAAGTCATCTCTGCTTCTGGAGACCAGTTTCGAAGGAGTTCTGTTGGAAAACCCAACCAAACGCCCCTGTCATAAATGGCGAAATCGTACGTTCTATCCGGAACGTGAAGAGGCTCACCAAAAGGAGGCTTTTCCTCTTTGGTTCTCTTCCATCTCGACTTATAACAAGGAGGCCGAAGATCCTTTGAATTTGGCGTATCGGCAATCGCTCTTTTTAGGCGTTCTATGCAACTATCCTCGTCTGGGACTTGAAGGGGAGTATCCATTGGTGGTTCCTCCCCCTCACTGGTCCTTTTCCACCTAAGCGTGAAATTTGGTGGTCTTACGGCGAAATCATCAAAATTCGTGTTGGCAATTGCGTCTCTTAGGCGGTCGATACAACTTGAGACGTTGTCAATGGCATCCACAAATTTTTCGGCGGTCGTGTCGGTTTCGGTTTTTGCACTGTCGATAAGAAGTCCAATTTCATCAACGATTGTCATCTGGCACCCCTCCCCCTAAGTAGCATGAAGCACCCCCATTCCTAAAGCATTTCGATACTCAGAGGGGGGTGTATCACGCTCATTATTTACAATCTATTTTTGCTTCTAGATATAAATAGTTTTTCATAATCCTCGTCATCAATCTCTGTTTGAAAACCATGTGCCATTTCTATTATCATCTTAGCATCTCCTATAAAGAGACTCCGGCTAGCAAATTATGGGGTTTGCCAACCGGAGCCGCACATGGGGACTTGAATTTTATTGGGTAGAAAGTTGCCTCATTTCCATGTGCGACAAAATTCTACCTTATATATGTAAGGCAAGAAGAGCTTGCTAGAGCCTTGAACGCAGTGTGAGACACTCACATCAGAAGCTGGGGTATTATCTAACTCGGTTTCAACCTATATATGTAAGGCAAGAAGAGCTTGCTAGAGCCTTGAACGCAGTGTGAGACACTCACATCAGAAGCTGGGGTATTATCTAACTCGGTTTCAACCAATTCTATCAAGTCTGGGTCCGATAGTTCGAAATAGGTGGCGGGAGATATTTCCGCCATAGTGAATTGCTTTATAGACCAATCAAGATAAATTTTGCCTGACCAAATCGCGACTGGTCTTGAGTAGTAATCCTCTTCAATATGCCAGTTGAAAACGAAAGAGTCAGCCTTGATATCATTCGTCCCAAAATGAACTACTTTGCAATCATAACCGTATCCCTTGGCTAGTCCTTCTGCAATAGCAATATGAACATCAGACATAATTATTCCTCAATTAAAGTCTATTTCTTTGGATGCCAAACATAGAGTGATCCGTCTTCTTTTGGCTTCATCGGTTTGATGACTTGCCAAATATCGTGGCTTTGCGGTCCCAAGTCATGGGGGATTTCTTGTATGGCCTCTTCTATCTCCTCCTGAGTACAGACGCTTGATAGTAATCGGCCTAGTTTGACTGTCTTTTTCATTGGTTCTTCTATTTCTGTGGTCCAAGTCCAGTATTCGAGGTTTTGGCTTTTTGCGATTTCGACTGCCATGTTTTGCAGAATTTGAAGTAAGATCCGAACAAGAACTTTCCACCATAATGCTGCGGTTTTTACAAGAACATCCTTCTTTTTCCCAGTACAATGCCAGATAATCCATTTTGCTTTGTTCATTAGTTCGGTCTCCATTCGTAAATTGGTTTTGCTTCCACACAAATAGCATAACCGTTGCGGGTGTGCACGCTGAAACCGATTTTATTTAGGGCGGCTTCTATATCTGTCATAACGTCTTGGATTTCTTCTGAAGAGGCGTTAACTCGTTGAATACTCTCCGCCTTTAATGTAAAAGTACCGGTTAAGCCTCTAATCTTCTTGGCGAGTTGCATTGATTTGACGGCGGTTTTGGGGTTCATAATTATTCCTCGTCAAAAATGTTAAAATGAGCAAACTCGCCGTGATATTTTTCTGCAACTTTATTGTAGCATTTGGCTGCTTCTATCTCATCGGTGAAACAGCCTAGGTGGTACTTTTTGAGGTTGTTGATGATGTAGGATTCCCAGTATTGTCTGCGTTTGTTCCAGCTTACACCACGGAATCTACTGAAGCCTTTGACTAGTCCTGAGTTGAGGGTGTTTTCTCTGTTTGTTAGGGTCCTTAGGTTGGAGCGGCGGTTGTTTAACTTGTCTCTATCGATATGGTCAGTGATTATGCCTGGTTTTTGTTCGAGTAATAGGCGGTGGATGAAGAACTGGTATTGCCTATTTGGTTTTCGGCGATTCGTTCTTGCGTAGCCTAGATGATAATACCAGCGAGAGTCGCAGATCCTGAATTGGAATTTCTCGCCGCTTACGTGCCAGAAGGTGAAGGGTTTCTCATAGTCTTCGTCGTCGATGACTGTTTGGAATCCTCGCGAGAGTTGAATAATCATTTTGAAGCTCCTGAAAGATAATGGGGGGAATTTCCTCACATTATCTTTGCCTGGTATGCTTCATTCTCTTCATCTAATCAAGAAACTATCAACGTTCTTCCTCCTCAAAAGTGTTGAGATGGGCGAATTCGCCGTGGTACTTTTCTGCAGCTTTATCTTTAGCCAACTACTGTCGTGAGTCCCGGCTCAACGGGTTTTTACATAGGCACAATAATTTGTGATTATTCCGCTCCGTTTCAAGGAAGCAATTCTCTCCTTTTGCTTGCTTAAGGTCATTTAACATTTTTCGAGCTTGTCCTGCCGCTTTCCATATTGTAGCTTCATACTCTTTTGATACACCCTTTTTACGCAACTTACCAGCCAACTTCCAAAAGTCCTTCTCTAGGACTTTAGCTTTTTCGACTGCGTCTCCGCTAGTCACGAAGTAATCAAAAGGGTTGATACTCTCTGTTGTGCTAGGTAATCCAAAATCTTTCGGGTAAGTGGAAGGAATATAATCCTCAATTACAAGCTCGAACACAATTGGTGGAGGATCTGGAATAGACTCCCCTATCTTTAACGGCTCATTTTCCATTTCTTTCCCCTTTTTCAAATAACTTCAGATAGGTGGCCACGTGCGGTGTGCAGCCTGCGTTTAATGGTGCCAGTTGGTACGTTGAATTGTTCTCATCTCCCCTTGATTCCCATGTTTTGTGAGTTCCTCGCCCGGTTGCGAAGCCGGGTAACGCGTCGAGGAATGACTTGCCATAACTACTCCAGCGGCATTTCTGCCGGTTTCGACTATGCTTAGGTTTGGCAGGCTTCGCCGTGTTTTATCCCTACCAAAGGCACGGCGGCTTTATCATTGGTCCATCCTCCATACGTTGTTTGTCGTGTCGTGACCGACTGGGCCGTCGTCCCATCGCTGAGCGTGAGATCATATATCAGCCCAGGGCATGGCGTCGCCTGTGGTCGCTCCTTGCCTGCTCTTGACAGCACAAACCGCGTTCCGTCGCAAGTTGCACACGAGACGACGGGGGCCTGCTACCACGAATCTCAACATCATATCTAGAAACTGGCAACTTAAGAAAATAAATTACCCTCTCAATAACCTTATCAATAAAAGCCGGGTCCGCCAATTCAAAAGCGACAAAACGGCAATCATCACTCCCCTGTTCACAGCCAACCATAAATTCACCACCCTCAATAGAAACAGTAATCGTATGAAAATCGGAACCTGTAGCAACCCACAACTCAAAAATCCAGTTGCGTCCAGTGGGTGGTATATTTGGTCCAGGGTAATATTGACTCTGGTTGAAGGGCTTTCTCTCAGTCATAAACCGAAACAAAACAAACTCTTCCTCGACTGCCTCAATTATTGCCTTCTCAACTCCTATGAAGATCGCGTCAAAGACTTCCATTATGACCCTCCAAGTTTTCGCCATCGTATGAGTGTGTCAGCGAGTGGGGATTTATACTTTGTTATTTCAACAAGATGCTCTTCGCTAAAAGCCTTAAACAAGTATTTTAAGGCTTCGGACTCAATGCCGCCACATAATTCCAAATACTTGTTATAGACTGTGTTGGCTTCCTCCACTTCCTTTTCTTTGGCTCTCTGATGATGCCAATCGTCGTACATTTCCTTAGTCGCAGCATAGGCGGCTTCTGCTGAATCACTATAACGCTTAAAAGCAGCGTAATTCCTCTCTTTAATCGCCTTCCGATCAAGACTTCGATAGGAAACATCACCAGCCTGAATCTCTTCTTCAAGTTCTGGCACTTCAAGAAGAACCACACCCGCCAGCATCAACTCGTGGGGGACATAAAACTCGATACCCTCTATTGTTAAAGCGGCTCGGTCTTTAGCGTTCATATCCCAATAACTATGCATTTTTATAATCCCCATCTAATTTTTTCGCAGCCTCAACGAAGGCTTGCATCAAAATCAGTTCGCGTTCGATTGCACGCTTGCAGATTTTACTCATGGGGACTCCCACGATTTCACTGGTCTCTCGAAGCTCTTCGTATAGTGCATTGGGGAGCCAGTGGGTGTACTTGGTGCAATTCCGGACTTTAGCCATGATTAATCCTTCTTTCTTGGTGAATCTCTGGTATTATATGCTCTTCAATTATGAAAAACATTCAGGTACTGTAAAATATAGCGGAAGCGTTCTGGCGGTCTCGCGGCGAACTTCGGATGCTCGCTCAAACAACCATATTCGAGCGTCCTGATCTTCTATTTTGATCGTTTTACTTTGATTAATCAAGTATTGAAGCCGCTCCGCCTGGTTCGTTAGGTCGGGCGATCCAGGCATTTTTTCGACGTAATCCAACAACTCCGAAGTTCGCCGCAGTATAATATCCGTTGGATCACGATCAGATTCTAGAATGGTCTGACGATCCAACGTTCCACTCGGGCGCGGCGGACGCCGCACCGGGTAACCGGGGAAGCGGTTGGCCCAATATTGTTCTCTTTTCGCGGTTTGTTCTTTTTTTGTCATGGCCTGACGACCCCCTTGCGGTTGAAAATTCGCTCTACCCTATTTTTGCCCCGAAATCTCTACCCTTTAAATACATTCGGAGTAAAAAAAACACAACCCATTACTCCACCACGTCTTTAGCCTCAGAGATTAAATCCCAGACTAAATGACGCAAGGAAATCCAAGGAAAAGCCGGGGGAACGGTGTTGCTGGCGGGGTGTTCTGCTGGGCCGTCTTTAGCCTCAGAGGCCAAGGGAACGGAAAGGAAAACCCTTTCTAGGTCTTTCTGGCTTAATGCACCAGTCTCAAGTGCGGCCAATGCTACTCCAAGCCACTCCTGTACCTGCTCTTCGAGTTCAGTCGCTGCGGCCAATGCTACTCCAAGCCACTCCTGTACCTGCTCTTCGAGTTCAGTCGCTGCGGCCAATGCTACTCCAAGCCACTCCTG
>Ga0209249_1001912_pt1 | contig 18262 bp, 14 predicted proteins | sample SaaInlV_200m_DNA_4_FD_184653 | JGI IMG/M metagenome (GOLD analysis project Ga0209249, IMG submission 184653) | Marine microbial communities from expanding oxygen minimum zones in the Saanich Inlet - SI037_S3LV_200m_DNA (SPAdes) (version 2) | ecosystem: Environmental > Aquatic > Marine >...
TAATAAACAATCTGACTGCGTTATAATTTTTTGAAATAGCTACGGCTATTCTAAAAAATTATGCCTTGCATATTATTCATTATCTTCATTTTTTGAAAGAAATGAGTTTTTAGAGATGCCCTTAACATCAATTAGTTTTTCTTAATTCAAATTAAAAATTATTCTTACGAACTTAGCTGCAGAAACCAAAGCTATGAAACTGCTGCCATTTATATTCCTGTTTTTTGCATTTTTTACATGTTTCGCCCAGGAAAACGACTTTGATTTAAAAGGGGTAATAAATGATACTAATTTAAAACCTGTCACCGATGCTTATATTATTAATTTTCGAAATTTAGATAAAGTATATTCCGAAAAAAATGGAAGTTACAATATTCGTGTGAAACCCGGCGACTCATTAATGATTTCACATATTTCGTTTTACCGAAAAATTATACATGTCGATTCTGTTAAATTCTCACCAAATATTTCCCTGACCTTAGATACCGTAAATATTTTTAGTGTCGATGTTTCGCCGAATCAAAAAAACGATTATGAACGAGCCCGTCAAAACATTAGCTTTTTGAAAGATTTAGAAATTTCGGAATTTACCAAAATTAAAACGGAAACCGATCCTGCTTATCAAATGGTCATCGAGCATAACAGGGTTTTTCGGGCAGAAGCTTCTTCTGTGTCATTTGCACGCTTTTCGCCATCGGAACAAATAGGCAAACTAATTTCTAAAATTAGAAAACGGAAAAAATCAAAACAATATTAATATTGTAAACACCAGTCTCCACCAATAAACATATTGTACCTGTTGTTCTTCAAAATGCCGTCTAACAAATTTTGAAGTTACAATTGCCTGTCCCGAATCTATTTCGGTACTATCAGATTTTTCTCGGCCAAAAAAGCCCGTTAACTAATAAAAAAAGCCCGGAAATCACCGGGCTTTTTAATCGTATAAATTGATACTATTTTAATAACAAAGCATTAAACAATAATTTGTAAGTTCCACTTGTTGATGCCCTGAATTGTGGGTAAAAACCATAAAACACAAACTGACCTTTTCCCTTTTTTACCCAAACCATTGCCGATTTATTTTCCAGCAATTCATCTTGTGCAGCATAACCACTCGACAATACTTTATCGTCCGGATAACTTGCAATTACACGCCGATCGGTGTCGAAATATGGGATAGATGTTGAAAATACCGGCCTCCCCCTCGAAAAAACTTTAGCTGTTTTTTGCATTCCCAAAGTAAGCGGATGATCTACATTCAAATTAATATTCAACAACGAACCCGGTGCATACAATCCTTTTTTATTAAGTGCTGGCGAAATATCGGAAATCGGTAATTGGAATTCTTCTTTTTCCTTTTCCGAAATTTTAATTGACTGAGGACCAAAAAATAACCCGGTTGACAATCCCCAACTTACAATTGTCCCACCTTCATTTACAAATTTCATTAATTTTTGCACACCCTCTTTTTCTATCCCTTTTGAATATTTTGGATCAAGAGAAGGAATATTGTATGTGTTGTCGCTTCCTTTATATTTTCCTTCTAATAAAACAGATTTATTATTATCGGGAAAAACAATTACATCAAAATCAGACAAATCCTGCCCTTGTACTTCACCCGGCTGAACCACCGTAAATGGTATTTTGTAAGTATCAAAAATATATCTCGTCCAACCAGCATCCATGTCATGAAAATTGGTTTCAATTAAAGCAATTTTTGGAAGGGCGAGCGTTTCTAAATTTGCTTCCATTTTTTCGGTCAATGTAACCGGGTTTACCGAAAGCCCCTCAAATAAAGGGTGCATTTTTTCACTGTTTTTATCAGTTGGCATAAAAACAAAATCCCCTTTTTTAATTTCAATTCCCTGAACATTAAAAGTTTTCGTTACCCTTGAAATTTCCAATCCCTGAGACATGGCCGCAAATGCAACTTTATAACTTTCGTTATTTGTAACCGAAAAAACTATCGATTTAATACCTTCAGAATGCTCACCCTGAAATTCAATCGGAAATTCAACTTTTTGAAGTGAATTTTCCAGGGCGTCAACAACTTCATCAATTTTAAAAGAAGAAATGCCACGGTGCAATGGAAGCGACCAACTTGTAATATCGTATGGTTTTATAAGTTCTCCGCCAGGCATATAATGGCGCTCCGGGAATTTTTGGGTTTCCATAACTTCTTTAATAAATGCCCTGAAAGGTTGAGCAAGAGGAACAATATAATCTCCGGCTTCAATTACTATATTTTTATATTGAGTTTTATTTTGGGCTTTATAAACTGAAACTCCGTGTTCATCGAGCAAAGTAATTAATTCGATTAATTCCCCTTCATCGTGTTGATTAGCAGGCAAGACAAAATACGCCGGAGCAAGAGTTTTACCCTTTTTCACTTCCTTTTTACACACAATATTCCTATTTATCAGGATATCTTTTTTATGAATAGAACCGGTTTTAATTAGCGACCAGGTTGATGAAAGCTCATAATCTACAATATCGCCCAATTTCCACCAGCCACCATTCCAGGGCATGGGCATATTAATACTTTTCTTGTACTCCCCAAGTCCTTTTCCAGATGCACGTAATTCGTTTTTCTCAATATAAATGGGTTTTGCAAACTGAACACTGGCACTTTCTGTTAGCAAACCTATTACGTTTTTCCAAAGGGCAGTTTCGGTCGATCCCGGCCAATAATCGTCGAACAAATAATGTTGCGAAACCCCGGCATGACCATCGGCTGCCATATCTTTTGCCATGTTAGATCCAAAAATCCATGTCCAGTTCCAAACTCTTTCATCAATATTTTCAGCTATTGGATCGTGCATTGGAGGCACAAAATAGCGCGGGCCATAAGATCCCATCTGATGTTTTTCGACCAATACCTGCGGAAACCAGGTTTTGTTGTAAATACGGGCAACGGCAAGGTTATCGCTTTGTGTTAAAGTAACAAAATCGCGGTTATTGTCGTGCCCAACATATTTATGATAAACAACAGGCAAATTGCCACCTTCATATTTTGTTCCTTTAGAATTGTTATAATGATTAACAACTAAATCCATTCCATCGGGGTTGTGCGAAGGAACAATCATATACACCACATTCTCCAGCCAATCAAGAATTTTGGGGTCGGTAGTTGTGGCAACATCGTAAGCAATTAATGGCGCAGCCTGCGAAGGACCAACTTCGGTCGAGTGCATTGAAAGTGTTGCTAGAATAAACACCTTTCCCTCATCAACAAAACTTTTTATTTCATTCTCTTTTAAATCGGGGTTTAATGCAAGTTCCTTGTTAATAAATTTTAGTCGATCGAGGTTTTTTATGTTCTCCTCAGATGAAAAAAATGTGATATACATTTTCTTTCCCATTGGCGATTCCCCGGCTTCAATCATTTTAACTCTTTGAGAAACTTCGGCTACTTTCTGAAGGTAGTCAATTAAAGGATCGTAATTAAACAACGATCTGTCGGTTCCTGGTTTAAAACCAAAAAATTCATCGGGGGAAATGAGCTCCTCCGTTTTGTTCTGTGCTTGTGCATTTTGAAAATTAATCAAAAAAACTATAGCCAGAAATAAATATTTCAAATTAAACATGATAAATAAATTTTAGTAAAATATCGATTAGAAAACAGTTTAAAAATAACATTTTTATTTAGCAATGAAATTTTAAATAAATTTTGCAAAGGAGATTTATCTAAAGGTTTTTTGATTTTTTTGATCATCAATAATCAAATAAGGGAATTTTACTAAGAAAGGCGTAATTCCCTAAAATCATTAACGTTTTGTTTTTAACTACGTTAGAAAAAAAATGCAGGAGACTACTACTCTCCTCCATTACTTTTACATTCGTTCGGGCATTTCTACACCAAGCAAACTCATTCCTTTTTTTACTAATTTACCGACAGTTGCCGACAATACCAGTCTGAAATTGCGTTTTTCAGGTTCAGGCTCGATAAGAATGAAATGGTCGTGGTAAAACTGATTGTACTCTTTCGCTAACTCATAACAATAATTAGCTAAAATTGCCGGACTATAATTATCGCCTGCTTCTATTAAAATGGCCGGGAACAATGAAATTCTTTTCACGAGGTCTTTCTCTTTTATAGAAATAGAATCGACATCAGTACCGTTATGGACAGTGATATTTTTATCTGCTGCTTTTCGTAAAACCGATTTTATCCTGGTATAAGTATATTGAACAAAGGCTCCTGTATTCCCATTAAAATCGATTGATTCTTCAGGATTAAAAAGCATATTTTTTTTAGGATCTACTTTTAAAATAAAATACTTTAAAGCACCCAAGGCGATCATTCGATAAACTTTTTCAGCCTCTACTTCAGAAAATGTATCCAACTTTCCTAGTTCTGTCGACATTTTTCGGGCCACATCCACCATTTCTTCAATCAGGTCATCGGCGTCAACTACTTTACCTTCGCGCGACTTCATTTTACCAGAAGGCAATTCCACCATCCCATACGAAAAATGGTGCAATCCTTTTCCCCAATCATAGCCCAACTTATCTAATAAGACCGAAAGTACCTGAAAATGATAATTTTGTTCGTTACCAACCACATAAACCATTTTATCGATTGGATAATCAGCAAACCTCATTTTCGCAGTTCCAATATCCTGTGTAATATAAACCGATGTCCCATCATTTCGAAGCAGGATTTTTTTATCCAATCCATCACTCGTTAAATCGGCCCAAACCGAACTATCTTTCTCTTTATAAAAAAAACCTTCGTTTACTCCCCGTAAAACTTCTTCTTTACCAATTAAGTAGGTGTCCGATTCGTAATAAATTTTATCGAAATCGACACCAAGCTTTTTATAAGTAACATCAAATCCCTTGTAAACCCAGGCATTCATTTTTTCCCAAAGATCAATTGTCCCTTTATCCTTAGCTTCCCATTTCAGTAACAATTCGCGGGCTGCAATTATAGAAGGGGCCTGATTTTCTGCTTCTTCTTTTGCCATTCCGCTTGCTACTAATTCGGCAACTTCAACTCTAAAATGTTTGTCGAATTCAACATAAAACTCACCTACCAAATGATCGCCTTTAATTCCGGAATTTTCAGGTGTTTTTCCTTTGCCCCATTTTTGCCAGGCAAACATCGATTTACAAATATGTATTCCGCGGTCGTTAACAATATTGGTTTTTACTACCCTTTTTCCATTTGCTTTTAATATTTCTGAAATCGAATATCCCAAAAGATTATTTCTGATATGGCCAAGATGAAGCGGTTTATTTGTATTTGGCGATGAATATTCAACCATCACCAAATCCGAATTTTCGTTTTCTTTTACAAGGCCAAAGTCATCGTTAACAAATGCCTCGTTTAAAATATCGAGCCAATATTTTTTGCTTATCACAAAATTTAAAAATCCTTTAATAACATTGAATGATTCTATTATTTCAATATTTTTTTCGAGATAAGCTCCTATTTCCTCACCAGTTTTTTCTGGCGATTTTTTCGAGAACCTTAAAAATGGGAAAACAACCAATGTGAGATCACCTTCAAAATCTTTTCGCGTATTTTGTATTTGAATTTGATCTTCGCTTGCTTCAAAATTATATAGTTCTTTTAAGGCATTTATTGTGATAGTAAAAATTAACCGTTCGATATTCATTTTGAAATATTTTTTAAAAAGCAACAAAGATAATATTTTAATATTTTAGAAATATCAGTAAAACAGATTGAAGTTTGAAATGAATTTTAGATTAAACATAATAAAGGGATTGACGAATTTAAATACCAAAAAAAATAACCTCTTTTAATAATTCCGCACAACCGTTAATAAAAGACATTTAACAAAATAAAACATGATGCCTTTTATTTATTGACTCAAATCGTTTTTTAACTTAACTTGCAATAATATAACAATCGAAAAAAGTTGACAAATTAAGTAATGCCACAACGTAATTCAATCTTAAAACTTATAATTATGAAAAAAACTTTACTTCAAATCACAGTATCAATCTGTGTAATTTTACTTTTTACCTCGTTAGACATTAAAAAAGAGAAAATTAAACATGACAATTTCAAAAACTCAGTACATATTTATGACGATCATTTCAAAATGGTTGAAAGAATTAAGAATTATAGAATAAACAAAGGTGTGAAATTTACCAGATTAAAATCGGTTGCCGAAGAAGATTCAATTCCTGCATTTAAAACAGAATTTGAATATCCCGACGGCCAGTGGATTGCAGAAGAATACGAATGGGATACTTTGTCAGGAGTCTGGAACAAATCATCCAAATACATTATTTATTACGAAAATGAACCCTGGGTTTCAGATTCAACTTTGTTTTTTGAAGTTGACACATTAACCTGGGATTGGAAATTCAGTGGAAAATTTATTAGTTCGTATAATGCACAAGGACAGGAAACAGAATTTATCGGATATTCATTTAACGATACCACACAATTGTGGAATAAGCAAATGCGTACTACTTATTTGTATGATATTAACGGGAATTTAGATACCGAAATGTATTATTTTTGGTTTCCAATTGACACAGGCTGGGCAGTTACATCTAAAAATTTGCATACATATAATGGAAATTTGCAACAAATGACTGAGATTTTTACATGGAGCGATTTTTTTGAAAAGTGGGACCCTGTTTTTAAAACAGAATATTTATACGACGTTATGGAGCGTATGGAAGAGAGAACAGATTTTATGTGGGATTTTGTTGATAATCAGTATAACAGATATTCAAAATCTAAATTCGTTTATATAGGCGATACCAATAATATCGACACCTTATTTAATTCGTTCTTTGGACTTAACTCACCAGTGTGGGAAATTATCAGTATTGATATTTATAATTATAACCAAAACAATAATTTTTTAAATTCTATCGATTATTATACACCCCTGCTCGAAGAAAAATCGGGGAAAATGGAAGAAATAACGTATAAGAAAACTGAGGTGGATGTTTGGACTTATTCTGAAGAGGAAATTACGGAAATTATTGAGAATAGAAGCCCTGCCACAATGGTTTATCCAAATCCGGCAAAAAATCAGGTAACAATCACAATTCCAAATCCCGAAAAATGCAGGCTCAACATTTTCGATGCCCACGGAAAAATGGTACTCAGCAAACAGATAACTCAAACAAATACTTTAATTAATACTTCCGAATTTGAAGATGGAATATATTTATTTCATATAAATAACAATGGGAAAATATTAATAAATAAAATAATTAAGCAGTAATTTCTCTTTTCAATATTGAAATTGAATTAATAGGATTTACTATTAACCTGAGTTCGATTATAAATATAATCAATCAAAAAGTTAATATTTCGAGCTGTCCAAAAATTTTTTTGTGCAGCTCTTTTTTTTTAGTTTTACAACAAAAAACAATGTTAAAAGAAGCTTGCGTTGAAACTTTCGAAGAAGCTAAATTAGCAGAACAAAAAGGTGCCAATAGAATTGAACTTTGTTCCGACCTGGCAAACGATGGCTTAACTCCTACTTCGGAATTGATGAATAAAACAACTTCGAAATTAAAAATCCCCGTAATGGTAATGATTCGTCCGCTAGCTGGGAATTTTATTTATTCTAAAAAGGAAATCATTCAAATGAAATCTGAAATAGACCAGGCAAAAAAAGCGGGTGCTACCGGAGTTGTATTTGGTTTGCTTACTTCTGAAAATACAATTGATATTGAAAATACCCGAATTCTTGCTGAATATTCTAAACCACTTCCTGTAACTTTTCACAAAGCAATCGATGAATTAGAAAGTCCGGTAGAGGGTGTTTCTGAATTATTACAAATTGAAAATATAAAACGAATTCTAACATCAGGTGGAAAACCTACTGCTTTAGAAGGACAGGAAACAATTCGAAAAATGATTGGTATTGCCGGAGATAAAATCACTATTTTGGTTGCCGGAAAAGTGTTGGATTCAAACATTGAAGAGATTCAAAAATTAACCGGAGCGGATGAGTTACACGGACGACGGATTGTTGGCGAGCTTTTGGTAAAGTGAACAGTCGGGGTGAACAGTCGCAGTCGCAGTTTTCAGTCGCAGTTTTCAGAAATAACCATAATTAAAAACCGTAATTGTCTGGAATTTTAAATTCTAATAAAAATGAAAAAACTAATCTTACTTATTCCAATCCTTTTTGTACTATTTGCAAATGCTCAATTCGAACATGAAGTAACCGGCTACGTTTGGCCAACCGATGAAAAAGTACTTGAAAAACTTGAAGAGTGGCAAGACATGAAATTTGGTTTGTTAATGCACTGGGGCGCGTACAGTCAGTGGGGAATTGTTGAATCGTGGTCGATTTGCCCCGAAGATTACGGCTGGTGCCGGCGAACAAAAGGCTCCAATCCCGACGATTATTTTACTTACAAAAAAGAATACGAAAATCTAAAACTCACTTTTAACCCGGTTGGTTTTAATCCTGAGAAATGGGCCTCGGCAGCAAAAAACGCCGGAATGAAATATGTAGTTTTCACAACAAAACACCACGATGGTTTTTGTATGTTCGACTCGAAATATACCGATTATAAAATCACTTCAAAAGAAACTCCATTTAGTACAAACCCAAAAGCAAATGTTACCAAAGAAATTTTTAATGCCTTTCGTAACGAAGGTTTGTGGGCCGGTGCCTATTTTTCAAAACCCGATTGGCACAACGAAAATTATTGGGATCCTAAATTTCCACCATTCGATAGAAATGTAAATTACGGCCCGGAACTATATCCTGAAAAATGGGAAAAATATGTTGATTTTACCCACAATCAAATTATGGAATTAATGACCGACTATGGAAAAGTTGACATTCTGTGGTTAGATGGTGGCTGGGTTTCGAAGAAACCACAAAATACTCTGAAAGGAAGTTACACATCGAAATTGAACGAAACAAAAACCGGCTTTATAAAAAACCGAGTTGTTAGCCAGGACATTCGGATGAGCGAATTAGCAGCTAAAGCAAGAGAAAAACAGCCGGGATTAATTGTAGTCGATCGGGCAGTGCGTGGCCCCAATCAAAATTACCTGACACCCGAAAACCGCGTACCTGAAACACAACTACCCTACCCCTGGGAATCGTGCATTATTGCAGGCGGTGGATGGTCGTGGGTTCCGAATGCTAAATTCATGACCCCGAAACAAGCCATTCACATGTTAGTTGATATTGTAGCAAAGGGAGGGAACCTACTGTACAACATTGCACCCGGACCGGATGGGAAATGGCCAAACGGAGCCTATAAATTGTTAGCTGAAATGGGCAAATGGATTGATGTTAACGGAGAAGCAATTTATTCAACCCGGGCAATTTCACCGTTCAAAACCGAAAATATTTGTTTAACTCAGCAAAAAGATTCCAAAGCAGTTTATGTTATTTATTTAGAAGACGAAGGAAAAACAGGGCTTCCAAAATCGTTTGAAGTAAAGGGAATATTTGCAGCCAAAAATGCAAAACTCACATTGCTTGGTGCCAATAGTAATTTGAAATGGAAAAACACAGATTCAGGTGTAGAGATTTTTATTACTGAAAAAATCAGAAAAAACCTGCCTTGTGACCTTGCCTGGGCAATAAAGATTTCAGAAATTGAATAATAGTTTTTATCCCATTTAAAAAATTAAACAGCTCATTTCAAAATTGAATTGATAAAAATTTCAAAAAACAAATGTTCATTAATTTGTTACTTAAAAGTGCTTTCTTAATTTTATCAAAAAAATAAATCTATGGGACTTTTCAATAAACTTAGAGGCGAATTTATCGACATTATCGAATGGCTCGATGATTCGAATAACACCATGGTTTACCGTTTCGAGCGGTACCAGAACGAAATAAAAAACGGTGCAAAACTTACAGTTCGCGAAGGGCAGGCTGCCGTTTTTATAAACGAAGGACAATTGGCTGATGTTTTTCTGCCGGGAATGTACACTTTAACAACCGAGAATTTACCGATTCTTTCTACCCTGAAAGGATGGAAATATGGTTTTAACAGCCCTTTTAAAGCTGAAATTTATTTTGTAAGTACACGAAATATTACCGACCAAAAATGGGGTACAAAAAATGCTGTTATCTTATCCGATCAGCGGTTTGGAATGCTTGAAATCCGTGCTTTTGGAACTTATGTAATCCGGGTAAAAGATGCCCCTGTTTTTATTCGTGAAATTGTTGGAACCGATGGTCATTTTACCACCGAAGAAATTGCCGAACAACTTCGTTCAATGATTGTTACACGTTTTACAGATGCTATTGGAGAAGCCAATCTACCGGTAGAAAATTATGCATCAAATGTCAACGAAATATCGGAATATGTGCATTCCATAATTGGCCCCGAATTTGAAAAATATGGTATTGAAGTTACCAAATTCCTCATCGAAAATGTTTCGATGCCAGAGGAAATTAAAAAAGAAATTTTTGAACTTAGCCGTTTAAATGCAATCGACCTCGACAAACTGGCAAAAATCAAAGCTGCCAAAGCAATGGAAAAAGCTGCCGAAAACCAAAGTGGAACAGCTGGTGCAGGAATGGGAATGGGAATGGGTTTTGCCATGGCCAACCAAATGGGGCAAACTTTTACAGGACAACCACAACAGCAACCCGGGCAAAATCAGCCACAACAAGCTGCTCCGCCAACGCCTCCGCCAATTCCGCCTGCCTTAACATTTTTTGCTGTTATAAATAGTCAACAAGCAGGTCCGTTCGATTTAAATACACTTAAACAAATGGCCATGCAAAACCAATTGAATAAAGATACTTTGGTTTGGCGCGAAGGAATGGCCAACTGGCAGGCTGCAGGACAAGTAAACGAAATTAGGAGTATTCTCGGAAGTGTACCTCCTCCAATACCCGGACAATAATGGAAAATACAGCAGAAAAACATACCGACGTTGGAACATTTGCTTGTTCGAACTGCGGTGCCGATTTAAAATATAAACCAGACACCGAAAAACTGAATTGCGAATATTGTGGAACAGAAAATGAAATTCCACAAATTGAAGGCGAAATTGAAGAGTTGGATTTTAACGCATTCCTGACAGAAAAACTGGAAAGCGAAGAAATTTTAACCGAAAAGTTTGTAAAATGTGTCAGTTGCGGGGCATCGTCAACTTTAGGAGCAAACATTACTTCAGCAAAATGCCCGTATTGTGCAACTCCGCTAATTCTTGAACAGGCAACAGAAGAAAGTGTTATTCAGCCGAAATCACTTTTACCTTTTAAATTTGATAAAAAGCAGGCAAAAGCAGAATTTGGAAAATGGGTAAAAAAACTCTGGTTTGCACCAAACGACTTAAAAAAAGCTACATTAAATTTCGAACAGTTTAAAGGGATATATATTCCATACTGGACTTTCGACACCGACACAAATACAAAATATATTGGGCAGCGCGGAGTATATTATTATGTAACAGAATCTTACTCTACTACAGAGAATGGTAAATCAGTAACAAAAACCCGGCAGGTAAGAAGAACTCGTTGGCATTCAGCAAGTGGCACAGTCAAGCATTTTTTTGACGACATTTTAACGGTAGCAACAAAATCACTTCCTGAAAAATATATCTACAAATTAGAACCCTGGGATTTAGAAAATCTTGTACCGTTTGAAAAAAGTTATTTAAGCGGGTTTATTACCGAAAAGTACCAGATTGAATTAGGCGAAGGATTTGAAATTGCAAAGGGTATCGCCGACAATGAAATTCGCCAGCTCGTACGGCGCGATATCGGCGGCGACGAACAGCGTATTACAACAATGAACACCAACTACAAAGACATAACTTTTAAACATCTTTTGTTGCCTGTTTATGTAAGTGCCTTTAAATTTAAGAACAAAGTCTTCCAGTTTTTGGTAAATGGCCGAACCGGAGAAGTTCAAGGTCAGCGACCATACAGTTGGGTAAAAATTACACTTGCAGTAATTGTTGTTTTAATTGTTGTTGCTGTTATTGCATACTTTGCTAACAACAAATAATTTTGATAAAAGGGTGATGCGATTTCCAAATCGCATATTGTAATTCAATTGCCGCCCTGAAAAGAGAACTATCTAAATGTGTTAGGAAAAGACGTATGGTTTCCTTTGCCGGAGAGGGATTCCATCTCTCAAAAAAGATGGAATCCATAATAAAACAAAAAATCCAACCTTATTAACCCGACTATCGGACAGAGAGCCTTTTGTATCAATTCAAAAAGATAATAAGGTTTTTGGACTTGATTATCACATAGCTACTGAGGTTGAAAAAATTGAAATAAGGTTTTTTCCGAAACCCGGCTGAAATTTCAAAACTTTTAAAACCATTTTTATCAAGACAATGACTGAAAACTGTTTACTGTGACTGAAAACTGCGACTAAAAACTATTTCTTTCTATTAAAAAAATGTTTAGAGTCGCCCCACAAATCGTACCCAATTTCGCTGCCTGCCAGTTCGATTCGGGCTTCCAAACAATTGCGACAAAGTTCAGCATCCTCATCCAAACAGGGTTTGTCTTCGTAAAGTTGGTATTCCTTTCTATAATCGCAGGGAGTTAAATTTGGCATAATAATGTTTGCGCCGACAACCAGTGCTTTTTCGCGCCCTGCCGGATCGATGGCTTGCAAAGCAGTTGCAGCGGCAATATTTATATCGGGCATTAACAACCGCAAAACTGCAATCATATTTAATGTTAAATCAAACCGCTCCTGTTTCGTTTTTAAGAGATTTCGATATTCATAGAGCGGTGTGTCTTCGTGTTCAATGTACGGTCCCGTTCCACACATATCAATATCAATCTCCTTAAAAAACAACAAGTCGTTTGCCAAATCTTCGAATTCTTGAAAAGGTAGCCCGACCATCACACCGGTTCCGACCTGATAACCGGTTTCCTTTAAAAATTGCAAGGCTTCCATTCTTTTTTCAAATGAATGCTTTTTATTTTTAGGGTGAACTTTATAATATAAATCTGGATTCGACGATTCAATTCGTAAAAGAAAACGATGTGCTCCGCTTTCGAACCAGCGCCGGTAAGTTTCACGGGTTTGTTCCCCGCAACTCAAAGTAATTCCCAGTTCGCTATTCGAAAGCTGTTTTATTTTTTTGAGAAGATTATCAACTCGTTTCACAAAAGCAGGAGAAGAAATTTCGCCCGATTGCAGCACCACCGAAGCAAAACGGTTTTTCCAGGCAAAATTGCAGGCATCAAGAATTTCTGCGTCATTTGCATTGTACCGAAAAACATTTGTGTTACTTTTTCTAATTCCGCAATACAAACAGTCTTTTGAGCAAATATTTGAGAACTCAATCAGTCCGCGAAAATAGACTTTGTTGCCCACTACATTGTTTTTAACCTGCTGCGATTTCTTTAATAACAAAGTGCGTTGTTCACCTTTGCTTTGTAGAAGTTGTATAATTTCTTCTTTGGTGAATAAATTCTGTTCTAAAATTTCTTTAATCGGTTTCATCCGCGCAAAAATAGAGTGTTCAAAAACAAAGTCAACTATAAGAATGCAATTTATATTCAATAACATAAAAACATAACGACATTTCGCATAGTACCCAGGCAATTTACCACTACTTTTACGACCGAATCCTGCGGGAAGGCTGAAGCTGACTTCAAGGGAAGAATAAGTAGTGAGCTAAAAGTATTTAGAATTTTTTTTGATTCATTTCTTTCATTCAATTCTTCACCATTTCCTTTTCCGCAGATAAATATAATAAATATGAATTCGTATCTTGATACTTGTGTCTTGATACTTAATACTATAAAAAATGAAACGATTAGGGTTTGTAGGAATAATAGTTGACGACCGCGAAAAATGCTCAGGAGTTGTCAATGATATTCTAAGTCAGTTCTCTGAATTAATTCTGGCCCGCACCGGATTGCCAAACGCAAAAGGAAACACATCGATAATTACTTTGGTAATCGATGCTACTACTAACGAATTGGGCGACCTCACCGGAAAACTGGGAAGTGTACCCGGCGTTTCTGTTAAATCGGGACTTGCAAAGCGATGAATTGTAGCAGCAAAATAATTAACAATAAAACTACTTTAAACTTTAAACTCGAAACTTTATACTTCTAAAAATGTACAATACACCAGCCAATTTTATAAACGAACAAAAAATCTGGGAAATTCTTGAGAAAAATAAACAAGCAGATTTTAATAAAATTAGAGAAACTCTATCAAAAGCATCCGAAATGAAAGGTCTCAATCTGGATGATGTTGCTGCATTAACCAACATCAGCGATCCGGAAATGCTTTCAGAATTATTCAACACTGCCAACAAGGTAAAAGAAACCATTTACGGAAAACGACTGGTAATTTTTGCGCCCTTATACATTTCTAATCTTTGTGCCAACGAATGTCTTTATTGTGCATTCAGGGCAACAAACAAAGATATTGTGAGGTCGGTACTTTCGCAAAAAAAAATTGCTAACGAAGTTAAAACATTAATTAATCAGGGGCAGAAAAGGGTTTTGCTGGTTGCTGGAGAATCGTACCCAAAACAAGGATTCCAGTATGTTTTAGATTCGATAAAAACTATTTATGAGGTAAAAACTGATCATGGTGAAATTCGCCGGGTGAACGTAAATGTTGCCCCACTAAAAAAAGAAGAATTTAAACAATTGAAGGATGCCGGGATTGGAACCTATCAGATTTTTCAGGAAACTTACCACCGCGAAACATACAACAAAGTTCACCTGGCAGGCAAAAAACGCGATTACAATTGGCGGGCCTGGTCGTTGCACCGAGCAATGGAAGCCGGAATTGACGATGTTGGAATTGGTGTACTTTTTGGGCTTTTCGACTATCGTTTTGAGATTATGGCAATGATGCAACACATTTTTGAACTGGAAGAAAAGTTTGGAGTTGGCCCGCACACGGTTAGTGTGCCACGATTGGAACCCGCAACCAATAGTGACATTGCATCGCATCCGCCATTTCCGGTTTCAGATATCGACTTCCGAAAGATTGTCGCCATTTTACGATTGGCCGTTCCTTACACTGGAATTATAATGTCAACAAGAGAAACAGCAAAAATGCGCCGCGAAACCTTTGCTTTGGGAGTGAGTCAAATTTCGGCGGGAAGTAAAACAAATCCGGGTGGTTACGAAGAAAAATCAGAGGATGATCCTTCCGGACAATTTAGTCTAGGCGACCACCGGCCACTTGATGAAGTTATCCGCGATGTGGCATCCATGGGTTATATTCCATCGTTTTGCACAGCATGTTATCGACTTGGAAGAACCGGCTCAGATTTTATGGATTTAGCAAAACCTGGAGATATAAAATTACATTGCGGCCCAAATGCTTTGTCATCCTTTAAAGAATACTTGCAAAATTATGCTTCGGAAGAAACAAACGAAGTTGGCGGTAAACTTATTCATAAAACAATAAATGATATGAGTGGGCTTGCAAAACAACGTGCAGAGAAACTTATTAAACGGGTGGAAGCCGGAAGAGATGATGTATATTGTTAAAATTTTAATTTATGCCTAAAATTTTTGAATATCTATGAATACTAATATTCTTTTACTCAAATGAACATGAACCTATTCATGTTCATGCTCGTAAAGGTGAAAGAGAAAGTAAAGCAGAGTTTATTATTATTAATGGAGTAATTATAGAAATAAAAATAAAACATGTAAAAGGGATTTTGCCCTTGCAGGAAATGAGTCAAATAGATTTAAAGAATTCCTGGAAAAGTATGCTGATAAAATAGTCAAAAAATGGATTGATTATTTTATTTTGCATAAAGAGGTTGAATTTGAAAGAATTACAAAAAAGTTAAAATGAAACGAGCATGACAAAATATTTGACACAAACGATAATTATTAAAATCATGCGAGCTCCCCCTTATACCTTGTATAATAAACAATTTTAATAAGATGAAAATAGTCGAAGAATCTTCTGTTGATTATGATATTGGATTTTGTTTAATTTCTGCTGAATATATTTCCAAATATAAAATACTAATTGTATTTGATGATAGTATAGAAAAAATTGTTGATTTTGATTCGTTCCTTTCTAAATCGCAGCATCCGTCAATTAGAAAATACCAAAACATTATTAATTTTAAGCAATTTAAAATCATAAACGGAAATTTGAACTGGAATAATTATGATATGATTTTTCCATTATCCGATCTAAGAAATGGTACAATCAAATAAAACATGCTAACCCGCACTGAAAAAGATATAATAGGAACTAAACAAATTCCTTCTGCAGCACTTTGGGGAATCCACACGGCACGTGCAGTAGAAAACTTTCCAATTTCAGGAAACAAAATTCACCCTGAATTAATAAAAGCTTACGGCGAAGTTAAGCTGGCCTGTGCTCAAATAAACAATCAACTTGGATTCTGGGAAGACCCTAAAAAAGACGCAGCCATTGAAAAAGCATGTTTTGAAATGAGCCAGGGTTTGCTCAGCGAATATATATTAGTTGATGCTTTACAAGGTGGTGCTGGTACTTCAACAAATATGAATGTAAACGAAGTAATTGCAAATCGGGCACTCCAGATTCTTGACCAACCACTTGGAAATTACGAGGTTATTTCTCCACTCGACGATATAAATCAAAACCAATCAACAAACGATACCTACCCCACTGCTTTAAAAATAGCTGCGATTCGATTACTTCGTGAATTGGAACAAAGTGTTCTCGATTTGCAGGAAGCATTTCAACAGAAAGAAAAGGAGTTTGCACACATTGTAAAAATTGGGCGAACACAATTACAAGATGCAGTGCTAACGACACTTGGCCGCGAAATGAGTGCTTATGCTGAAGCTTTTAACCGCGACCGCTGGCGTATTTACAAATGCGAAGAACGTTTGCGGGTTGTAAATCTGGGAGGAACAGCAATCGGCACCGGACTTGGCGCACCAAAACAATTTATTTTCAGGGTGGTTGACCAACTGCGTGAAAATACAAATATTGGATTGGCACGCAGCGAGAACCTCATCGATGGTACACAAAACACTGATGTTTTTGTTGAAGTTTCAGGAATTTTAAAAGCACACGCTTCAAACCTATTAAAAATAAGTAACGATCTACGTTTACTTTCAAGCGGACCGGATGCTGGTTTTGGAGAAATAAATCTTCCAGAAAAACAAGCGGGTTCGTCAATTATGCCAGGTAAAGTAAATCCGGTTATTCCAGAAGCAGTTGCGCAAACAGCCATTTTGGTTATGGGAAACGACCAGATTATTACACAAGCATGCAGCAGTGGCAACCTTGAACTTAATCAGTTTATGCCACTTGTTGCACATTCTCTGCTTTCAAATCTTAGCATTTTAAAAAATGCATGCGAAATTTTTAGGACGCATTGTATCTCTGAAATAACTGCAAACGAAGATATTTGCAAAAAAAACGTAGAAAACTCAACGGCAACTGTGACTGCCCTTATCCCCAAAATTGGATATAATAAAGCAAGTGAAATTATAAAATTAGCAGGCAAATTGCATATCCCTATTAAAGAAGCAGCTGTTAAATCGAATATTATTTCAGAAAAGGAATATGAAGAATTAATTACACCAGAAGCTGTTTGCCGACTTGGCAACTAATTCAGATTCTTTTTAACATTTCGTTAACACACACCTTAAACTCTCTTTTTCAAACACTTAAACAATTAAAGTAATAAAAGATGAAATAATCTCAATATATTATTTGGAGTTGATCTAAATAGTTATTAATATTGAGTCTAAATTAAAATAGAATATTTAATTATTAATTGTGTAACTCAATAAAAAGTAAAAATCATGAAAAAAGTATTATTAGTATTAGCATTGGTTGTGGCATACGGAGTTTCAATGTCAACTGCAAACACAAAGGTAGAAAGTGTTGATGAAGTTAAAGTAACTGTTGTAGCAGATGCCGATGTTGAAGGCGACGACAAAGTTTCAACTGAAGGCGAAAAAGAAAAAACCAAAAAAGCCAAAACTGCAAAAAGCAAAGGTTGTGGCGAAACAAAAGCAAAAGCTGATTCCGGTTGCGCAACAGCTAAATCGAAAGACTGCGATGGCGAGAAAAAAAGCGAAGCAAAATCAAAAGGCTGCGGCGACAAAGAATAAAAGTACAATTGCTTAGACAATGTTTAAATTGTCAGGCCGAAACCGTTCTTTCTGAATTATTTCAAGAAAGAACGGTTTTGTTTTTTACAGAAAAAGTATTAGTAACTAATATTCCCCGATAAAACGGGGCAGATACTGTGATAAGATCCAAATTTATTTTGTGTTTTTTTTATCAATTTTTCTTTTTCTATCTTAGCCGAGCAGAAAGAAGGCTTCAGTTGATTCGTTGAACCGGAGTC
>Ga0209249_1001923_pt1 | contig 18187 bp, 20 predicted proteins | sample SaaInlV_200m_DNA_4_FD_184653 | JGI IMG/M metagenome (GOLD analysis project Ga0209249, IMG submission 184653) | Marine microbial communities from expanding oxygen minimum zones in the Saanich Inlet - SI037_S3LV_200m_DNA (SPAdes) (version 2) | ecosystem: Environmental > Aquatic > Marine >...
ATTCAAAATGCACAGAATAAAGGGAAGCACAGAGTTGAGCCTCGCAGAAATAGCCTTAGCTATTTTGAGAAGCGAGAATCGAGCATTCTCTTTATTCAAAGCAGTTTGATTTCGGAATAGATAAATTTATAAATAGTTCAGGTTAGAACAAAAAACAAGAACATTATGAAAAACTTCGCCCTAATAGGTGCAGCAGGTTATATTGCCCCACGGCATTTAAAAGCCATTAAAGACACAGACAACAAGCTCATTACTGCCCTCGACCCTTACGATGGTGTCGGTATTATGGACAGTTATTTCCCCAATGCTGATTTTTTTACCGAGTTCGAACGTTTCGACCGGCATGTCGATAAATTGAAACGGAAGGGAACAAATTTAGATTATGTAAGTATTTGTTCGCCCAACTTCCTCCACGATTCCCATATCCGGTTTGGATTGCGAAACGGTGCCGATGTGATTTGCGAAAAACCAATTGTCCTGAATCCATGGAATGTGGAAGCTTTATCAGAAATTGAAAAAAAAACCGGAAAGAATATCTTTTCCATTTTACAATTAAGGCTTCACCCCAGCGTAATTAATCTTAAAAATAAAATAGATAAGGGCGACCCGAATAAAATCTACGATGTAGATCTGTCGTACCTGACTTCGCGCGGACACTGGTATTACACCAGTTGGAAAGGCGATATTAGTAAATCAGGGGGGGTGGCAACAAACATCGGTGTTCATTTTTTTGACATGCTTACCTGGATTTTTGGCGACATAAAAGAAAACATTGTGCACATTCATACCCACGACAGAGCTGCCGGTTTTCTCCATCTCGAAAAAGCACGGGTACGATGGTTCCTTAGCATTAATTACGATACTATTCCCGTTCAAGCCAAAGAAAAAGGGCTACGTACTTTCCGTTCAATAAATATTGAAGGTGAAGAATTCGAATTTAGTGGCGGATTTACAGAACTCCACACAAAAAGTTACAGGCATATTCTCGATGGGTACGGTTTCCGTATTGCCGAAACAAGCAAGGCTATTAAAATGGTACACACAATCAGGCATACAAACCCAATTGGGCTAAAAGGCGACTACCACCCAATGGCAAAATTACCCTTAAGCAAACATCCATTTGAGATCTGATAAAAACAAACCGTGTCAAGTTTTGAGTGTTAAAAGACTCATATATATTTATCTTACTTTCTTGATCCTCGGGACAATGCTTCCAATAAATGGGACTTTTGCATTGAATGACAACTATGTGTTAAACATCCGTTGGGATTATCTTTTGCATGTTTTGGTGTATATCCCCTTGCCAGTACTCTTAATAAAACAAACCGAAAAGTTCTGGCTTGCAATGTTGTTATCGTTCGCGATAGCAGCCGGTTTCGAGTTTGTGCAGCTTACAATAGCGTTCCGCGCATTTAATATTAACGATTTGTTGGCAAATGTAGTGGGTATTTTGGCCGGGGTTTTGGTTTATTTTTTACTGCGGAATAAAAATTTTAGCAAGCTGAAAAAAATTGATTTACGCAAATAAACACTTCGGAATTAAGACTTTATCGGGGTAAGGAGTAGAGAGTTGGGAGCCTACTTCCTCACACTCTCACTTAACTTTTAAAAAGCAAAGCAGTAATCGGCGAAGCCAAACAACAAATAACAGAAGCATAACGAGCAAAAAAATAAAGAAACAAATTTTGTATATTTGCTATAATGATTAAAAAGAATAATATCATCCATAGTTTATCCAACCATCTTTTTTGGGATGTTGATTTATCCGATATAGATCAGGATAAACATTCAGGATATATTATTAAAAAAGTATTGCAATACGGCTTATTTAACGATTGGGAACATTTAGTTGCTGTTTATGGAATTGACAAAATTGCTGATACTGCCATGGGATTTAAGGAACTTGACAGAAAAACGGCTTCATTTTTAGCAATTCTGGTTAATACCCCAAAAGAGAATTTCTTATGTTATACTACAAAACAATCGATACCAAAACACTGGAACTTTTAAAAGAAATCCAGCAAGTCGATATATTCAAAAAATTAAGATTGGTTGGAGGAACTTCGTTGGCTCTTCAAATAGGGCATAGAGTTTCAGTTGATTTAGATTTTTTTGGGGAATTAACTGCAGATCGAATTAGTATTCTTAATGCCTTGAATACTTTAGGAGAAGTCAAAACCTTGCATTATACCGAGAATATTAATGTTTTTACGCTTAATGGAATTAAAATAGATATTGTAAATTATCCCTATCCCTGGCTTAATCCTGCCGTTAAAGACAATGAATTATGTTTAGCCGGTGTAAAAGATATTTCTGCAATGAAATTAGCTGCGATAACAGGTAGAGGAAGCAAAAAAGACTTTGTCGATATATATTTCCTTTTAAAACAATATTCGCTTGATCGGATGCTTGATCATTATAAACAAAAATATCACGACGGTTCTATATTCTTAGTGTTAAAAAGTTTGGCTTATTTTGATGATGCAGATAATGAAATTATGCCAAAAATGTGTGAAGAAATCCAATGGAAAACAGTTAAAAAAGAGATCGCTAAAAAATTAAAAAACTATATCAAAAAAGAGCATTGAGGCTTATAAATTAAGAAGCCCAGAAGTTCAGAAACCCACAATCTTTTGAACCTGTGAAGCGTCCCCGTTGGTGCGGATTTGCAATCCGTACCTCAGCCATTAAAGCTGAAAATAAAGCATTTGCTACATAGCAATTTAAAACAATGAGCAGAAAATACAAATTCCATAATCCCGATGGAGTTTACCCCGTGAAATCCCGACGGGTATTATTTCACCGGGTTTATTTTGTTTCGTTTGCACTACAGGGATGGGTTGATGTGTTTACCCGTAACGATTACAAAAATATCTTGGTGGATAACTTAAAATACTGCCAGGATTATAAAGGGTTAGAGATATTTGCATGGTGCGTAATGACTAACCATGTTCATCTGATAATAAGGGCTGGTGGGGAAATTTTATTACAGGATATATTAAGGGATTACAAAAAGTTTACGAGCAAAGCAATCGTACATGCGATTACCAACAATATTCAGGAAAGCAGAAAAAAATGGTTATTAGAACAATTTATTACCTCCGAAGGATTTCGCTTTTGGCGAGGTAATAATAAACCAATAGAGTTATGGAGCAATAAAGTAATCGACCAAAAGATAAATTACATCCATCAAAACCCAGTAGAAGATGGTATCGTTTTCAGAGCAGAAGATTATTTGTATAGTAGTGCTGCCAATTATGCAGGGGAACATGGCTTATTGGATGTTTTAGTTATAAAATAGTATTGCTTGCAGCAATGGCACAGATAACAAATCTGCGCCAGCGAGGTAGGCTAAAGAAAAGTATAAAAGAACAAGCAGGTGAATAAAGCAGAAATAGTCATTTATAAAGCAATTGACAATGCTGATTTTCAAATTGAAGTTCGAGTTGAAGAGGAAACTGTTTGGTTGAATCGACATCAAATTGCTTTATTATTTGATAGAGATATTAAAACCATTGGCAAACACATCGCGAATGCACTAAAAGAAGAATTGAATTCAATTTCAGTTATCGCAAAATTTGCGACAACTGCCGCAGATGGAAAAGTATATCAGGTTGAGTATTATAATTTGGATATGATTATCTCTATTGGATATAGAGTTAATTCTCAACGAGGTATTCAATTTAGAATATGGGCAAACAAGGTATTGAAAGAATATCTTTTAAAAGGATATGTTGTCAATCATCGTATCGAAAAACTTGAAAAAGAGGTGGATGATTTAAAAGTAAAAGTCGATAAATTTGATTTTCAAATAAAGACAAACCTCCCCCCAAACGAAGGCATCTTCTACGACGGCCAAATTTACGATGCCTGGCAATTTGTATCCGATTTAATAAAGTCAACAAAAGAATCCATTATTTTAATCGATAATTATTTGGATGATACTGTGTTGACATTATTATCAAAACGTAAGCTCAAAGTGAAAGCAACAATATATACTGCTTCGGTCTCCAAACAGCTCGCTTTGGATCTGGAAAAACACAATGCGCAATACCCGAAAATTGAAATAAAAACATTTTCTAAATCACACGACCGCTTTTTAATCATCGATGAAAAAACAGTTTACCATATTGGAGCATCTTTAAAAGATCTTGGCAAAAAATGGTTTGCCTTTTCTAAAATCGAACTCGATCCTTTGGAGATGTTAGCCAGATTGAAATGAGATGGTTCCTTCGGCTGCATTTCGTTGCGCTCAATGGAAAAGCTCAAGGTAAAAGCGAGGAGCAGGAAGCCCGAAGCCCAAAGCTGCAACTTGAAACTCAGAACTCAGAACCTGAAACCCGGAAGTGAGTGGGTGAGGAAGTGAGGAAGTGAGTGAGTGGATGGGTGAGTGGGTGAGTGGGAAGAAAAAGGCCTGATTAAGGAACTCGAAACCCGAAACTCGGAACTTGCAACCCGGAAATGGAAAGTGGGTGAGTGAGGAAATAGGTGATTGGGAAGGGAAGAAAAAGGCCTGATTAAGGAACAAAAAACCAGTAACCTGCAACCTTAAACTTTAAACCTTAAACTTTAAACATTGAACTTTAAACCTTAAACTTCCTCCCATTTAATTCCAAAAAGCTAAATTACCAATAGCAATACTTAAATTACAATTCGAAAGGTTAAAATTGGATTTCGTAAGGCTTAAGTTGGGATTAGAAAAAGTAATTTAGATGTTCGTAGGGCATAAATAATCATTCATAAATAATAAACAATCGTTCGCAAGGCTTAAATAATCATTCATAAATAATAAATAATCATTTGCAAGGCTTAAGGAAAGCATAATGATGCAATTGAAGAAAATAAGTTAATATTTTTAGCTATAGCCAACCTAAGGAAATTATAAAAACAATGATTCAGACATTAATTTCGATTAAAATAAAAACTATTTAAAATAAATAAACTGATTTTTGTAAAAAAGTAAAGTTAAAATAAAAAATATGCTAAACTATAAATCCATTTTAATCACTGGAGGAACCGGTTCTTTTGGAAAAAAATTCACTGAGATTATTTTAAAACAATACCCTGATATTAAACGCTTAGTAATCTACTCTCGAGATGAGTTAAAACAATACGATATGGCTCAAAATTATCCCGAAGATAAATACCCGCAAGTACGATTTTTTATTGGGGATGTTAGGGATAGAGATCGGTTTATCCGAGCCTGCGAAGATATTGATGTAATTATTCACACTGCTGCTCTGAAGCAAGTTCCAGTTGCGGAATACAATCCAGATGAATTTATAAAAACAAATATTGGTGGTGCGCAAAATGTGATAGACGGAGCTCTTGCAACTAATGTAAAAGTTGTTGTTGCATTATCAACTGACAAAGCCGCCGCACCTATAAATTTATATGGTGCAACAAAATTGGTTTCGGACAAACTTTTTATTGCAGCGAACAATATAAAAGGAAAAAGAGATCTGTGCTTCTCAGCCGTGCGCTATGGAAATGTAATGGGTTCAAGAGGTTCTGTAATTCCTTTTTTTATGGGCAAAGCTAAAAATGGTAACATTTTGCCAATTACACATAAAGATATGACTCGCTTTAATATTAGCCTTGAAGATGGAGTTGAAATGGTATTATGGGCAATAGAAAATGCCATCGGTGGTGAATTATTTGTCCCCAAAATACCATCGTATAAAATTGAAACAGTAGCCAGAGCAATTTCTCCAAACGCAATACTCGAAGATGTTGGAATAAGAGCCGGTGAAAAACTACACGAAGAAATGATAACCGAAAGTGATGCCATAAATACCTTAGATATTGGAAAATATTATGCCATTTTACCTTCGGGAGCTAATAAAAAGAAATATTTGGAACACTATAAAGGCAGGGAAGTGCCGCAAGGTTTTAGTTATAGCTCCGGGGAAAATGAAAGCTGGGTCTCAGTGGAAGAGATGAGGGATTTAATTGTTAAATACGTTGACCCAAATTTTAAACCGTTTTTAGGATGATAAAACCCATACCATACGGAAGGCAGAATATTACAGAGGAAGATATACAAGCTGTAATTGAAGTTTTAAGGTCTGATTTTCTCACTCAAGGCCCTGCAATAAATGCTTTTGAAGATGCTTTTGCTAAATACGTTGGTGCAAAATATTGTGTTGCTGTAAGTAATGGCACTGCTGCACTTCATATTGCTGTTGCCTGTCTAGAAATTGAAAAAGGAAAAGAGGGAGTTACTTCACCAAATTCATTTTTAGCATCAGCAAATTGTATGGTTTATAATAATATTAAGCCATCTTTTGCAGATATTAATTCTATTACCTATTGTGTTGACAGTAAGAGTATACTGAATGCCATTAATAAAAATACCAGCTTGCTCATTCCTGTACATTTTGCCGGACAACCATGTGAAATGCATGAAATAGCTACCGTTGGAAAAGAAAATGATCTTTTCATTATTGAAGATGCTGCTCATGCTATAGGAAGTAGGTATGCAGATGGTTCTTTTGTTGGTAATTGTAAATATTCTGACTTGACTATCTTTTCATTTCATCCAGTTAAGACGATAACTACTGGAGAAGGTGGTGCAATAACCACTAACAATAAACAACTTTATGAGCGTTTATTGATGCTTCGTAGTCATGGGATGACCAATGATCCAAATGTGCTAAATATAAATCCGGGACCATGGTATTATGAAATGCATGAACTTGGATTTAATTACAGAATGACGGATATTCAGGCAGCTCTTGGAATTCAACAATTGAGAAAACTAGATGCTTTCGTATCAAGAAGAAGGGAAATTATTAAGCAATATAATAAAGCATTTAACATTATTGATTGGTTAACTGTTCCTTTCGAAAAAACGGAAGGATATTCTGCTTTTCATCTGTATGTTCTTAAATTTGATTTTGAAAAAATAGGCAAGAATCGTAAACAGGTAATGGAAGAGCTTTTGAAAAATGGAATTGGTACCCAAGTACATTATATTCCTATTCATACTCAACCTTATTATCAAATAAATTATGGCTTTAGGTTTGGGGATTTCCCCAATGCCGAAAACTATTATCAAAATGTCGTTAGCATTCCTCTTTATCCAGCAATGACAGATGCTGAATGCGAATATGTAATCAATAAAATTCTAAGTTTAAAAAATAGAACATGAATAATTCGAATTTTAAAATATGCTCAAAAGTAATAGGTGAAGGATCTACATATTTTGTTATTGAAGAAGGGCAAGCAAATTTAGGAGATTTCGACAAAGCCCTTGAGATGGTCGAGATTGCATCGAAAACTGGTGCAAATGCCATAGAATTCCAACTTGCCAAAGCCCAAGATTTCTATATTAAAAGCCATAAAGGCTATCAGATATATAAGGAAAGAGAGTTTTCTGATTCACAGTTACTTGATTTAGTTTATTTTACTCGTGAGAAGAATCTGGATTTGATTGTTTCACCTTTAACGTCAAAGATGATAGGCCAAATGGTAAATAACGGTTGTTCAGCATTTAATATTAATGCAAGTGATCTAAATAACCCAGAGACTTTAGATATAGTAGCCTCATGTGGGCTCCCATTTTTTCTCAGTTTACTTTTTGCAAAAGAAGAAGAGATAGAATGGGCTGTGAATAGAATTATGCAAAGTGGCTCGCCTGAATTTGGTTTGCTATTAGGGCAGCATACTATGGCAAGTGGTGAACATGGAGTTGATTTAAATCACACAAATTTAGGTTATATCAATACCCTAAAAAAGAAATATAATGTACCAGTGGGTTTTATCGATCATTCCGCAAATATATGGTCACCTGCTATAGCTGTTGCAGCTGGAGCTGATATTATTACAAAGCACTTAGCAATTTCCAGAGCAACAAATGGACCCGATTGGCATGTTTGTTTAGAACCTAAGGAAATGAGTGAAACCATTAGAATAGTGAAAGAAGTAGATCAAAGCCTTGCGGCTGTGAATAAAACTTTAGCACCTGGAGAAAATATGGACCGGTCAATTATGAGAAGAAGTATTGTAGCCAACGGAAAAATTGAAAAAGGACAAGTCATAAGACGAGAAGATATTACATTTAAAAGACCGGGTTCAGGAATTAGCCCTGCTGAGGTTGATAGTATAATAGGTAAAAAAGCTATTTTAGTTATAGAAGAAGATCAATTAATATCCTATACAGATTTTCAATAAATTTATAAGCAGATGAAGCTAAATATAAAAAATAAAATTGCACTTATTGGTGGTGCCAGTAAAGGATTAGGAAAAGCTAGTGCCATTAGTTTAGCAAAAGAAGGAGTAAACCTAGCTATTTGCTCCAATGATCAGGAATCATTACTACAAACAACCGAGTACATTAAATCAAATTATGGTGTAGAAGTATTACCAATTTTGGCTGACCTTTCTGAAGTTCATAAGATTGAAAAGGATGTAGTAGAAAAGGTACTTGAGAAGTATGGTCGTATTGATATTTTGGTTACAAACTCAGGAGGCCCGAAACCGGGTTCCTTCTTTTCATTGAATGAAGAGGATTGGAGAATAGCTTTTGATTCTGTACTTTATTATGTAGTTGAATTATATAGGTTAGTAATTCCTTATATGGAAGATAATAAATGGGGTAGGATTATAAACAACACCTCCCTTACAGTAAAAGAGCCTCCAGAGACGATGGTATTATCAAATGTATTCCGTACAGGTGTTGTAAGTTTAGCTAAAACGATGTCGAAGGGACTTATTAAATCTAGTATTACGATCAATAACATTTGCCCTGGTGCATTTAAAACAGACAGAGCCATACAATTAATGCAAGCTTCTGCATATTCGCTTGGTAAAACTATAGAAGAAGTAGAAAAGAATTCAGTTGCAAATTTGCCTATGGGGAAATATCAATCTCCAGATGAATTTGGAACTCTTGTAGCTTTCTTAGCTTCTGATCATGCAAGAAGTATTACAGGGACTACAATCCAATTAGATGGAGGAATATCAAATGGATTACTTTAATAGTAATGAGTAAATTAGCTTTAGGTACAGCAAATTTTGGTCTAAATTATGGATTCAAAAATGCACACAAGAAATTAAAAATAGATAGTATTGAAGAAATACTTAACTATGCATGGTTAAATAAGATAGATACGATTGATACTGCAATGGGTTATGGTGATAGTGAGTCTGTTATAGGGAATTATCTTAATCAGAATAAGGACAAAAAATTTGAAATTATCACTAAAATCAATAAGGTAGATTCTGCATCTTTTCATCTTAAACAATCATTACAAAACTTACATCAATCGAGATTATGCGCTGTATTAATTCATAATTTCAATTTCTTTGAAGAAAATCCTGAACTACTTAATGATCTTTTTCAATTTAAAGAAGGAGGAAATTGTAATAAGGTAGGAATAACATTATACCATCCTGAGGAATTGGAATATTTAATCGATAATAAAGTCCAAATAGATATTATTCAAATAGCCTATTCTATTTTTGATCAACGGTTTGAGTACCTTTTTCCAAAGCTTAAAGCGTTGAATATAGAAATTCATGTTAGGTCTGTTTTCCTACAAGGTCTTTTTTTTGCAAACACCTCAGAATTAAGTCCTCATTTTGATTTGGTTAAATATAAAATTGAACAGATACAACAACTTAGTAAAACGACGGCAATTAGCATTGCATCACTTTGTTTAAATTTTGCAAATAATAATGAATACATCGATAAAATAATCGTCGGGGTAGATAGTGTTGAAGATCTCAAAAATAATGTTGAAATCTTGAATGAAAATGAAGAAGTAAAAACTTTAATGAAAACTTTAAAGAATTTTTCAGAGAAAGATGTAAATATATTATTCCCGCATTTTTGGAAACTATAAAATGAAATTACATGAATAAGAGTAAAGAACTATATTTAAAAGCAAAGAAAATTATCCCTGGAGGGACTCAGCTACTTTCAAAAAGACCCGAGATGTTTTTGCCTGATAATTGGCCAGCTTATTATTCAAAAGCTAAAGGGTGTGAAATATGGGATCTTGATGGTAATCATTATGTTGACATGAGTTATATGGGTGTTGGTGCATGTACAATTGGCTACGCAGATGATGATATAGATAATGCAGTAAAAGACGCTATCGATAAAGGCAATTTAACAACTCTAAATGTACCAGAAGAAGTTGAATTGGCAGAACTTCTATGCGAAATTCATCCATGGGCAGATATGGCAAGATTTGCTCGTACTGGCGGAGAAGCAAGTGCTGTTGCGATACGAATTGCACGTGCCTATACTAAAAAGGATATTATACTATTTGCTGGATACCATGGATGGAATGATTGGTATTTAGCATCTAATATTGAGGACAAATCTAATCTAAATAAATTACATTTAGCAGGTTTAGAACCAAGTGGAGTCCCTAACGCCTTAAAAGGAACAGCTTATCCTTTCTATCATAATGACACAGAGAGTTTTATTAAACACATGAATGAACATAAAGGTAAAATTGGCGCTGTCATTATAGAGCCTGTGCGAGATAAAGATCCAAAAGAAGATTTTATTAATACAATAAGAACTTTAACGAAAGAGGCAGACATCCCATTCATTATTGATGAAGTCAGTGCAGGATGGCGATTAAATATAGGCGGGGCTCATTTAAACTATAATATTGAACCAGATATTGCTGTATTTGCAAAAGGGATGAGTAATGGTTATCCGATGGCAGCTGTAATTGGACGAAAGAAGATTATGGAAGCGGCACAAACGACATTTATTAGTAGCACGTATTGGACAGACAAAATTGGCCCAGTGGCTGCCATAGCAACTATTCGCAAAATGATTAAATATAATATTCCAAGTCTACTATGTGAAAACGGAAAAAAAGTAAAAAATATTTGGAAAGTTCTGGCAAAGAAGCATAATATTAATATTCATATTGGAGGAATGGATCCAGTTAGTCACTTTTCATTTGAATATAAGGAGCCATTAGTATTAAAAACTCTTTTTACTCAGTTAATGCTTGAAAAAGGTTTTTTAGCAACTACAGCTTTTTACGCTTCTTTTGCTCATAAAAATGTGCATTTCGAAAAGTATTATATTGCAGTTGATGAATCATTTAGAATAATAACTAGAGCAATACAAGATGATAATGCTAGTAATTTGTTGAAGGGCCCTATTTGTCATGCAGGATTTAGCAGATTAACTTAATATTTTATCATTAATTCTTCTTAAAGTAAGATATTATGAGAATAGCAATAGTTCCAGCACGTGGTGGAAGTAAACGAATAAAAAACAAGAACATAGTAGATTTTTTAGGGAAACCTTTAATTGCTTATGCATTAGAGGCAATTAGAGAATCTTGTCTCTTTGATAAAATACATGTTTCTACTGACTCTCAGGAAATTAAAATAATTGTTGAGCAACTTGGTTACAAAGTAGATTTCATGCGATCAGACAATCTTGCTGATGATCACACAGGCCTTTTACCAGTATTACAGTGGGTGCATAAAAAGTATGAAGAAGAAGGTATTAATTTTGATGACATTTGTTGCATTATGCCTACGGCTCCTCTTTTGAAGTCAAGTGACTTAATTAACGGCTTTAATTTATATCAAAAGTATAATAAGAAAAATCCTCTACTAGTTGTTGCACCATTTCCTGTTCCAGTAGAATGGGCTTTTTATAGAGATAACAATACGATTTTGACACCTAGAGACTCGAAAGCTTTAATTATTCGCTCTCAAGATATTAAACCAACATATTATGAGGCAGGACCATTCTCTATTTTTCATTCGTCTCATTTGAAAAGTAATAATTTATTCGATGATTATAATTTAATATCACTTTTAATCAATAAATCTTCCGCTGTTGACATAGATGACCCTGAGGATTTAGAATTTGCTAAAACACTTTATTTGGGCGGACTTGCTTTAAGAAAGTTTTCTAAATTTTAAACAAAGAGATAGTCTATTATTTAGTTATGAAAATATTTATTCTTACAGAAGGTGGGAAAAATAAAGGGATGGGGCATATATCTAGATGCTTATCCCTTTATCAGGCATTTGAATCGAAGGGATACAGCTCACAATTAATCGTGAGTGGGGATTCATCTATTCTAATGACTCTCCAAGGAACTGATTATTTAAGACTGGAATGGATAAATAAACCGTCTGAGATTTTATCTATTGTAAATAAGGCAGATATTATAATCATTGATTCTTATTATTGTCCTTTGGATCTTTATCATAAATTTGCAAATAGATGTAAAAAAGCTATCTATATAGATGACAATATCCGAATTGAATATCCGGAAGGTATTGTGATTAATGGTGTAATGTGTGGTGAAAAGTTGAATTATCCTAAAACCAAGAACATCACATATCTACTTGGTCAGGATTACGCTTTTTTAAGAAAAGATTTTTGGGATGTTCCAATTAGAAAAATCAATAAAGAAATTAATTCTATTATGATTATGGTAGGGAGTAATGACATAAATGGTTTGTCATTCAGAATATTGAAATCAATAATAGCAAAGTTTCCTAAAGCTGAAAAGACAATTGTTTTATATAATGGAGAGACACCATATTTAGAATATTTTAATGATAATTCGACGGTATACTTTGATCTGACTTCTTCTGAAATGAAGGCCATTATGATTAAATCAGATATCGCTATTAGTGCTGCAGGTCAGACTACTTATGAATTATGTCGAGTAGGAACTCCGTTTGTTGCAATAAATACAGCTGATAATCAAAGCTATAGTATTAATTGTTTTAAAAATAACGGATTGATAAGACAAGTTATTCAAAATAATGATTCTGAATTAGAAACGAAAATTTTATTAGAATTAGATAAGCTATCGGACTATCATTTAAGGAAAGCAATATCTCAAAAAATGCAAAAATCAATTACAGGAAAAGGGCCTTTGACAGTTATTGAATATTTATTACAGAATTTTCATAAAAATTCATAGCAGGTATAAATTAATAAATACATTGACAACAAGCGAAATGAATCATATATGCCTAATCTTAAAGATTGTTAAATGAAGCAACTAGTACGAAAAGCGAAAATTATAGGAACTGGGTCGTATCTTCCTAAGAAAATATACACAAATGAATTTTTAGAATCTATTATAGATACTAATTCTGATTGGATTGAGAATACTCTTGGTATTAAGGAACGAAGAATTGCTGAAAAAAATGAAGCTACAAGTGATTTAGCAGCCCAAGCTGCAATAAGAGCAATTAGAGATTCAGGTCTTAAAAATAGTGACATTGATTTAATTATCGTTGCAACATCAACTTCAGATAGATTAGCTCCTTCAACCGCTGCTATTGTGCAGGATAAAATTGGGGCGTACAAATCTGTTGCTTTTGATATTTCTGCTGTTTGTTCAGGGTTTCTGTATGGAATGTCTGTTGCCGCTCAATTCATTGCAAGTGGTGTTTATGATAATGTTTTAGTAATTGGAGCTGATACCTTTTCAAAAATTACTGATTGGAGCAGAAGAGATTGTGTCTACTTCGGTGATGGGGCTGGAGCAGCCATCCTATCGACAGCAAATGTAAATGAAGGGTTTTTAGCTTTTCGCTTATATACTGATGGAAGAGGGAGAAATAACTTTACTATCCCAGCTGGTGGTTCGGAAATGCCAGCAACGCATCAAACTGTTGAAGAGGGATTACATTATTTTCAAATGAATGGTAAAGCGGTATTTGAAACTGCAACAAAAGTTTTACCAGAAGCAATATTTCAAGTATTAGACGATACCGGTTTAACTATTGATGATATTGACTACATTATTCCACATCAACCGAGTATTGGAATACTTAAAGAAACTGCAAGAATTCTTGGCATCCCTTTCGAAAAAGTTCTTACTAATATGGATCGTTATGCCAATACTTCTGGTGGAACTATTCCAATATTACTTGATGAAGTCAAGAAATCTGGGAAATTAATTAAGGGGAGTACAATATTATTTGCTGCTGTAGGAAGTGGATGGACATATGGTGCAGCTATAATTAAGTGGTCTTTAATGAAATAAATAACACTTAAATTTAAAAATATGATAATTATTACTGGTGCATCAAGAGGAATAGGAAAATTCCTACTTGAAAAATTCATTTCTGAAAAAAATGAAAAAGTGATTGGAATTTACAATTCAACACCTCCGGATCAAGAGTATGAAAAATATTATAGTAAGCTTGATTTGTTAAATTTCGAAAATGTTACACAATGGATTAAATCGATGAATAAAGATTTTACCGATTTGATTTTGCTTAATTGTGCAGGAAATAATTATAATTCATTTGCACATAAATCTGATATGAGAAACTGGAAAAATGTCATCGACTTAAATCTTGTAGCTACATTTAATTTAATTCATGAAATTTTGCCAATAATGAGAGAGCAAGAGCGTGGAAGAATAATAAATTTTTCATCAATTGTTGCTCAAACACACATCCCTGGAACCAGTGCCTATGCGGCTTCCAAAGCTGGCTTGTGGGGAATGTCAAGGGCAATTGCTGCAGAAAATGCGACTAAAGGAATTACCATAAATAATTTAAATTTAGGGTATTATGACATTGGTATGATTTCAGAAGTTCCTGAGAAATTTCAATCTATATTAAAGGCAAAAATACCTACTGGCAATTTTGGGAATCCTGAAAATATTTATAATGCAGTAAGATTTTTAATTGATTCTGATTATGTTAATGGATCATCCATCGATATGAATGGCGGTTTGTACTAAGATCCATTATACTTTTTATATATTTGATTAATTACTTAAAATTTTCAATCATGCTTAAACTCAGAAAACTAACAGAAAACGATATTGAAAAAGTTAGACTTTGGCGTATGAATCCAGAGATTTCAAAATATATGTTTAGTGATCCTAAAATTACTTATGAAGAGCAGATCGAATGGTTTAAAACAGTTAAGAAAGATGAAACCAGAAAGTACTGGATTATTGAATTTGACTCAAAAGATATTGGCCTATTATCATTAATGAATATAGACTTATATAACAAAAACTGTTTGTGGGCCTATTATATCGTTGATGTTAATCTACGTGGCAAAGGAATTGGAAAAAATTTAGAATGCAATATTCATGATTATGTTTTTCATGAATTGAAACTTAATAAAATATATGGTGATGCTTTGGATGAAAATAAGAAAGTTTTAGAGATACATAAACATTTTGGATATAGAATTGAAGGAGAACTGAAAGAACAAATCTATAAAAACGGAAAGTTTCACAATTTAATAAAAATAGGCATACTAAGTAAAGAGTGGGAAAATATTCGAAAAAATTATCAGTATACAAAGATCGAAATTGAAACTTAATAATAAGTTTCGTAGCAATATTGCTTATGATGCATTTTAGTATTAATAGTATTGGTGTTGGGGGTGATAATAGATGTTTCATTATTGCAGAAATGTCTGCAAACCACAATCAGGATTTTGATCTTGCAGTGAAGACTATTCATGCTGTTAAAGAGTCAGGAGCAGATGCTATTAAATTCCAAACTTACACCGCAGATACAATTACACTAAATTGCAAAAATAATTTTTTTAAAATAAAAACAGGTGGAAATTGGGATGGAAAAACCCTATATGAATTATATTCAGAAGCGTATACACCTTGGGAATGGCAACCGCAATTGAAAGCTATCGCTGAGGAATTAGGATTAGTTTGTTTTTCATCACCTTTTGACAAAACTGCAGTTGATTTTCTCGAAGAAATTCATGTACCAGCATACAAAATTGCATCACCAGAAATCACAGACATTCCTCTAATTGAATACATTGCTTCAAAAGGAAAGCCAATAATTATCTCAACAGGTATTGCTACCCTATCTGAAATTGAAGATGCAATAAATGCCTGCAGAAAGAATGGAAATGATAACATTGTAATACTAAAATGTACAACAGCTTATCCTGCACCATATTCTGAAATTAATTTGAAAACAATTCCTGATATTGAAAAACGATTCAATGTAATATCTGGATTGTCGGATCACACCGAAGGATTTTCAGTTTCTGTTGCTGCAGTTGCATTAGGAGCAAAAGTTATTGAAAAACATTTCATTTTAGACCGGAAACTAGGCGGATCAGATGCCTTTTTCTCTATGGAACCCAATGAGTTTAAAGAAATGGTTACCTCCATAAGACAAGTTGAAGAAGCAATAGGAAAGGTTTCTTATGATCTAACAGATAAAATGCTAAAAAGTAGAAATCATAGGAGATCTCTATTTGTTATAAAAGACATCAATAAAGGAGATATAATTACCTCTGAAAATGTAAGATCAATAAGACCTGGATACGGTCTCCCTCCAAAATTTTTGCAAGATATTTTAGGAAAACGAGCTATAATTGGTGTAAAAAGAGGAATGCCTTTCCATATGAAATTTATTAAATAATTAATGAAATGTAATCTTTATTGACATGAAAGATTTATTAGAAAAATTGTATCCACTTAATCGGGTATTGGTTCATGATGACATTGAAAAAGCTATTGAATTAATTACTGAAAGATTCCCAGACAAGTGCTATAAAATTCATGAATACCCAGTTGGATCAAATGTATGGACATGGAAAATCCCTCAAAGAAATAAGGTAAATAAAGGGGTTTTAAAAGACGAGGATGGGGTTGTTTATGCAGATTTCGATAATCATCCGCTTTATCTATGGTCCTACTCCATTTCAGTTAACAAAAAGTTGGAATGGAACGAACTTAAGGATCATATATACACTAATGAAAAATGCCCTAACGCTATTCCTTGGTATTTTAAGTATTATGAAAAAACATGGGGGTTTTCAATTGAGCATAATAAATTTCTAAATATGCCAAAGCATAAAAAATATCATGTTGAAATTGATATTGAATTTTCTAATTCTCCTGGTTTAAAAAATTTAACTTATTTTATAGATTATGGGCAAGAAAAAGACTTTTTAATGACTTCGAATATTTGCCATCCCTATCAAGTTAATGATAGCATAAGTGGTGTTGTTGCAGCTGTTGAACTTATTAACAGGTTTCACAAAAAACCCATTGAAAAACCAACAAAAAATCTAAATTTTTTGTTCTGCCCTGAAACAATAGGAAGCATTGCGTATCTTGCAAATAACGAACATAAAATAGAACAAACTTCTTCCGGTTTTTTTACAGAATTTATTGGACATAAGGATAAAGAAAACTTTATACTACAACATTCTCGAAATAAAGAAGATAAAATAAATCAAGTTTTCGAATATGTCTTAAAAAGACAAAATAAAACATATGATGTTATTAGTTTTCGAAGAACAAATGATGAAGGAAACATAAACGGCCCTGGAGTTAACATCCCTTGTCCTGCAGTATACAGAGGTAATCTCACCAATGATAAAAGAATTTTTTATGATGTTAATTTCTACGATGAATATCATACATCTTTTGATAACCCAGATATTATTTCCGAACTTAAACTTGAAGAAGCTGTCGATCTTTTTGAGGAGGTACTCAGAATTTTCTGTTCTGATTATACTCCCAAACAAATAGAAAAAGGAGTTCTGTTTTTAACTGGCTTAAACATGCATACTTCTTTTTACGATCTCCCTGAAATGGGTGTTTTTATAGAACAAGTTGTATATATGCTGGAAGGAAAACATTCTGTTTTTGAGATAGCAAATGAATTAAATTTAGATTATTGGAATGTGAAGACATTTATCGACGAATTATATATAAAAAAAGCAATAAAAAAATTATTAGTATGAAAAAAGAGCTTGGATTTGAAGACATTAAAATATTTTTAGGAAAAATCATCCTAAATATACCAGAAGATATAACAGAAAACCTTTTTGAACAGAACATACTTGATTCAATTTCTCTAATTTCATTTATTGTTTCTATCGAAGACGAGTATTCAATAAATATTTCTCCTTCAGATTTAACTTCAGCTAATTTTTCTACAATTGAGAATATCTATAATACTATTAAAAACAGTATTCAAAAGGAGGTAACAAAGTGAAAAATATTGTTGAAATGCTAAAAAAAACCGTTGAAAAGTATCCAAATAAGGTTGCTTTCCGGTTTTTAGATAGGAGCCTTACATGGAAAGGAGTATATTCACAAGCTCAAATTATTTGTGATCGATTAAAAAGCCAAGATATTAAAAGGGGAGAGGTTGTAGCAATATTATCGGAACATTCTCCATCACAAGCTGTTTCAATATTTGGTAT
>Ga0209249_1001927_pt1 | contig 18170 bp, 30 predicted proteins | sample SaaInlV_200m_DNA_4_FD_184653 | JGI IMG/M metagenome (GOLD analysis project Ga0209249, IMG submission 184653) | Marine microbial communities from expanding oxygen minimum zones in the Saanich Inlet - SI037_S3LV_200m_DNA (SPAdes) (version 2) | ecosystem: Environmental > Aquatic > Marine >...
AGGATTTTTATTCTTCAAATTATGTTCTAAATCAGGTTGGATTGCTTTATTCAAGCTAATATTTTGAGATTATTTCTTCATGCCCAAAATGGGGGCCGAATTTAACATGGTTAAGGAAAATTGTGGTGTTGTTGGAATTTACAGTCTTAGTGGAACTAATGTAGTTCCGATGGTCTTTGATGCTTTACGAGCTTTACAACATAGAGGACAAGAGGCGTGGGGATTTGCAGTTCCAAACAAGGCTCCTTTTAAACGAGTAGGATTGGTTTCACATTCTTCATCTGAATTTAAAAAAATTGCCAAAGAATACGAGTCTTCATGTGTTATTGGACATGTACGGTATTCCACAATGGGTACTAGCACACTAGATAATGCACAACCATTGAAAGTAAAAGATCTTTGTATTGCACATAATGGAACAATTGCTAATGCCCAAGAACTATCTAATTTGGTTGGTGGATGTTCTTTTACTCCACAAAACGCAAGTGACACTTTGGTTGCAGCACAAAGACTTGTTTCATTAATTTCTGAAAATGGTGATATGGGAAAAGCACTTTCAATTTTAAAAAATGAAATGGTGGGTTCCTACTGCTTTACATTTATCTCTGATGATAATTCTGTTTATGCTGCACGTGATCCTAAAGGATTTCGTCCTATGGTGTTAGGTCATAAAAAATCTGATGATACATACATTGTAACTTCTGAATCAGCTGCAATCACGGCAGTTGGTGCAACTCTTCAAAGAGATGTTGTTCCAGGCGAATTAATTAAATTAAGTAAAACTGGTTTAGAAACTGAACTATTTTCTACTGATTCTTCTCGTGCACATTGTTCTTTTGAATTCACTTACTTTGCACATCCTTCTAGTAATATGGAAGGTCACAACATTTACGTTTCAAGAAAAAAAATTGGCCAATTTATGGCAAAAAAATTCCCAATCAAAGATGCAGATTTGGTAATTCCGGTTCCTGACTCTGCAAGACCTGCAGCATTAGGTTATGCTCAAGAACTAGGTGTTTCTTTTGATGAAGGTTTACTAAAAGACAGATACAGCAAGAAAGGTCCATTGAGAAGTTTCATCGAACCTCATCAAAGCGATAGGGTTGAGATTAATCGTTGGATAATTCCAATTAGTGAAATAATTAGAGACAAACATGTGGTGGTAATTGATGATAGTTTAGTTAGGGGCACTAGTTCAAAGGCTATCATTAAGGCACTTCGTCGTGCAGGTGCTAAGAAAATTAGCATGTTGATTACGTATCCTCAAATTAATTATCCTTGTTATGCTGGAATTGATTTTCCTTCCCAAGAAGAACTAGCAACTTTCACTACTGGAAAAAATATGACTAGTGATGAAATTACTGAGATGGTTAGACAAAGTATTGATGTTGACTTTTTGGGATATAATGATGCTGAGAATCTAGCTAATGCCGTTGGAATTCCTAAAGATTCAATGTGTTTTACTTGTTCTTCTGGAAACTATGACTCTCTTGGAATTCAACCTGATTTTACTAAACGCGAGCAAGTAAAGGCAACAATTTAGCATTCGTAATTTGGGGATTTAATTAAATATGGTTCTTAATTGATTTGTAATATCGTGCAAGCAATATGGAATGGAAAAGTAATTGCAGAAAGTGATAATACTGTAGTAGTTGAGGGAAATCATTATTTCCCGTTTGACTCAATCAAAGAAGAGTATTATTCTAAAACTGATATGACTACTGTATGTGGTTGGAAAGGATTGGCCAATTATTATTCTGTAACTGTTGATGGAAAAACTAACAAAGATTGTGCATGGTATTATGCAGAACCAAATGATGCAGCAACTAAAATCAAAGGAATGGTTGCATTTTGGAATGGCGTGGAAATAAAGTAATTTTAATTTAGACTATTATCATCAAAATATAATGCAATATGTTTTGGATTAGTTTTCTTTGACAACTTTACATATTCTTCAGTTTTTGATAACCATACATCTACATCATCATTAACTGATTTCATAATTCATAATGGAATATGATTTGAGAAATACATGTCGAGTAAATCTCAATTACTTTGATCGATACTATTTTTGACCTTTCTTTTTGAATCCTATCCTGACATACTGTGTATATGAAAAGAATGCTGGATGTATTGGGTTCTAAGACTTTAATCCCTAAAAATAAGACTCGATATTATTCATTTAGTAAACCTGGATGGATAATTCAAATGTTCACTTCCTGATCCTATCTCTTTCTATTCTTCATCAAAGTCCTAATCATCATAACATTCAATGAAATTGAAATCATATAATTTTATAATATCTGTATTTTTTGATCAAACTTATACCTTAAGTATATGAATACTGTTTTTTACTATATCTATATAGTTAATACTCGAATAATTAACTACTAGCAGTTAAATTCCATCAAAATCACACGTAATTGTTTGAAATTTCTCTCTAGTGGCAAGGTAAAGGATCTTTATGATGTGGATGAGAGTACCGTCCTTTTCAAATTCTCCGATAGGGTGTCTGCATTTGATGTAAAATTCAATCAAGACATCCCAAAAAAAGGAGAAGTTTTGTGTAAATTTGCTGAATTTTGGTTTAATGAATTGGATATTCCAAATCATTTCATAAAAAGAGAATCTGATACTGAGATTTTGGTAAAAAAGATGGAGATGCTTCCAATAGAGTGTGTGGTTAGAGGATATTTTTATGGCAGTCTAATTAGTAGATGGAAAAAAGGCGAAGTCAAAGTTCCAGATGGCACTGATACTACAATGGCTGCAAGACTACCTGTGCCAATATTTGATCCTACTACAAAGTCTGAACATGATATTCCAATTGACAAATCAAAAGCACTAGAGATGAATTTAGTTACAGAAGAACAATTTGATTGGTTAGAAAAAACATCTATTGATATTTACAAAAAAATGGCAGAAGTTGCAGATAATGTTGGGTTTATTCTAGCTGATCTGAAATTAGAATTTGGATTGTTAAATGGAACAATAACTTTGGGTGATTCTATTGGTCCTGATGAGTATAGACTATGGCCCAAAGACTCCTTTGAGGTTGGGAAAATTCAAGAAGCATATGACAAACAACTCTTACGTGATTGGTTAATTGCAAATGGATATCAAAAACAATTCGACGATGCCCGTGATAAGGGAAAAGAACCAACAGCTCCCCAAATACCCCAAGAGGTTATTTCAAAAATGACCCAACGTTATGTTACAGCTTTTGAAAAACTCTCAAAAACATCTCTTTGACTCTATTATTGATTCATTGTTGACTAGAAGTTAACTTTCAACTCGAATTAGTTTTTTGACGATACGTAATATTGCACCTTGATGGCTATTTACAGACATATCTTTTCAGAATTTTCTTTTTTTGATATTTTACAATATTTTTAGAACCACTACAATAATTACTATGCCAATACAATTAAGATGATAGTGGTATTATAATTATTGGAGCAATTACAATATTTTTGGTAGTATGAGATATATTTTTAGTACCGGTTGCACTATTTTTGTAACAATTCCATAATTATAAAAGTTAAAAAAAATTGATGCGATTAGACAAAAAAATATGATATAAGGATCTTTTAGATCAGTTCTATACCTAAAATTAACATGTCAACGTTACTAGAAAAGCAAATCAAAGTTAATCGTATTGTTACGACAAATATTGGACACGCACGAGCAATTGACGACCCTGCACGTGCAAAAATTATAGAGATTTTATATCATCAAGCATTGTCTGCTGATCAAATCTGTACATCTCTAAAAAAATCTGGATTCAAAAAAGCACTAACTACGGTCCGTCATCATTTGGATATTCTAAAAGAATCAGGATTAATTGAGATTAGTAGAATTGAAGAATCTCGTGGTGCTATAACAAAATTTTACAGTACATCTACAAAACTGTTGGATTTTCAAACACCTGAAGATTTTGATTCTACATATTCCAAAGTTATTGATAATACGTCTGAAAAGATCGAAAAGATTCTCAAAGCAATAACTCCAAAAACTAGCAAGACAAAGGGGAAAAAATCTGAAGGGTATTCCCAATATTTGGTAATGGAAATTATGAATCGTGCCATGACTAATGTACTTGAAAACGGCAAAAAATAATGGATGATAAAGTAGTCCAATTATTTTCTGCAAATAATTTGGTCTTCATTGCAACAGTGATGAAAGATGGCTCTCCTCAGGTATCTCCTGTTTGGGCAAACTTTGAAGATGGACATGTGTTGATAAATACTGCAGAAGGAAGAATCAAACACAAAAATGTTTTACGTGATCCTCGTGTTGCAGTATCTGTTGTATCAAAAGATAATCCGCTTGACATGACAACAATCCGTGGAGTTGTAACAGAACTAATTCCAGATTATGATTATTTTCATGCAGACAAACTAACACAACAATACATGAATCGTCCACATTATCCATTCAAACGTGATGATGAAAAAAGAGTCATCCTAAAAATAAAACCTGACAAAGTTTTTGTTTTGCCTGAATTAAAGATGCAAGAGTAATGATTTAGAATGTTTCTAAATTCGAATTTAGAAATATAATACTTTCAGTAGGGTGAATTTGAAAAAAGGATGTATAGACAGGCTTAACGACGACGTTTAGCTGCTGCCTTTCTCTTTGGAGCGGCTTTGCGTTTTGGTGCTGCCTTTCTCTTTGGAGCTGCTTTTCTTTTAGCTGCAGTTTTTCTCTTTGGAGCTGCCTTTCTCTTTGGAGCGGCTTTGCGTTTTGGTGCTGCCTTTCTCTTTGGAGCTGCTTTTCTTTTAGCTGCAGTTTTTCTCTTTGGAGCTGCTTTTCTTTTAGCTGCTGCCTTTCGTTTTGGAGCTGCACGACGTTTTGGTGCTGCTTTTCTACTACCGGCATTTTTCCTACGAGTTGCTGCTGCCTTTCTCTTACGAGATGCTGCTGCTTTTACGGCTTCAGCTGCTTTTTTAGCTGCATTTCTCTTTCGAGTACGTGCTGCTTTTTTAGCTGCCTCTGCCCTTTTGGCTTTAGATATTGCCATAACTTTTTGCTCAAATCATATGTGTTATATGGTAAAAGTCACACAATACTATGCAAATAATAGTATAAGTTGACACTTTTTTTATTTTTTTTATATTGCGATCAACAATTTGTTATACAAATTACTGCAGTATCTATTGTTGATTGATCTTTTTGTGGACGAATAATTATTTTGTATTGTACATCTTCATCAAATGGAATATCAAACTGTGTTGTTCTTTCAATTGGTTTACCTGGGTCTAATCCTTCAAAGAGTAGGTCTTTTGATGAAAATTCCCCGTAGATTGCTTTATGTTTTTGTTCTTTTTTATCAACAATGTAAAATTGCCCCCCTGAAATCAACGTTTTTCCCTCACTGATATTTTCTGCAGAAATTCCTATCATTACAAATGTATTTTCTGGAACTGTTTTTTTATCTCCATCATGTGTACCTTCAAATGATATGGTATATTGAGTTGGACCTACAACAACTGTTTCACCAGCTATTGCTGTGATGTAGTTTGTTTGGTATTGGGAATACATGAACATCCCTGCTGCCATTGATACAACTATTGCACCAATTACAATTACAATTCCAAAATTTACCATGATGATTTGATTTTTTTTTGGTATATAGTTGAATCTCGATTATTTTGTAATGTCTGTTTTTTACCTTTTTTTGATCTTTTTTTACCCTAACAGACCATACTATTTTGGGTCATTTTTAACGATAAAATCACTCTAAATGATTGAATTAATTGTTGATTTTTGACCATTTTTGAGGGGTTTAACATTTAGGCACACCTTGAAAAGATCATACATGTTTAGCTGGGAGACCTTGGTGGAATTGTGGTTGTGTTTTGTATCTAGGCACAAGTGTTCAACCCCCCACTAAAACACCTAATTTTGAAAATATCGTATTGTGCCTAATACATGTAATTTTGAGGGGGGGTTTAACGCCTGAGCGTAATTTACTAAATTACTTTGAAATTATTTTTGATTCTTATGAAAATTATCTATAATATGAAAAAATTACCAGGGGGTTTGTCCCCCCAAAAACCATTTTTTGGTGATTAGACTTGTTCTACTCTAATGGTGATTTTTCCTTTTTTAGCAGTGTTTACTATTTTGAGTGCTCTGCTCATTACACCCATGCCAAATCTTGACAATTCTGTTGTTGAAAGAGTCAACTCTCTTGGTTTTGATTTTGATGTTTTTGTTTTCATATTATAGAATAGGTTATTTTTGATATAAGGCGCACGTAGAACTGATAAATCGTCTATCTGATCTTAGAATGTTTTCAATAAAAATCGGGATGTTTTTTCGTACATTTCTGCCACTTTGTCTATTGCCTCAAACACTGTTTGTTGATTGATGTTTTCTTTATCATCTAACACTACATACACTCCAACTTTTTGCTTTCCATCTTCTGTGATCACCTTGCTAATTGCTTGAATTGAATAACAAAAATCTGACACTTTTTTTTCAAATTTTTCTTTTTCTTCTGGACTAAATCCCAAATATCTTGAAATTTGATTATTTTTCATCACTACTTTGGCCCCTATTACTAGAATCCCTGGCTGTGCTTTTGGTTCAAATATGTCTGCTGAAATATCGTATTGAGTTGCATGTTTTACTGTGATTTGAAACGTATTTTCTGGATTTTTTACTTCTTCAGAAGAAAGTCCTTCATGAATTATCCATCTTTCCATACTGTCTCTTATTTTGGATGCCACCATTATCAGATATTGTGAATTGCTTCTATATGACTCAATACCGAGAATTACTAGTCCATATTTTCAATATTGCTAAATTCGAATTTAGAAACATTCTAAATCATTACTTATGATACATTATTTTTTTAAATATTCACATTAAACCCAGAATTAAACTCTGGAATGGATGCTGTAATGATGACGTTGAAAATTATTCCAATTACCATGAATAGGATGCCTAAATACAAACAATTTTTTGCTTTATGTGGATCATCTTGTCGTAAAATAAAAAATGCGATAATGCCGCCAATTATGCCAAATAATATTGGTAACAAAAACCAAACATTACTTCTAATTTTTTCAGGCTGTGACAATTCTTTCACCTAATGTTTTACAGACACTGCTTTTTTCTGTATCTGTGTAATCTCTATCTCTACTGTTTCTAGTGGATCTTCTACTTGATTACGTTTAATTGAAAACATTTTTGGTTTTTCAAAGTCATCAGTACAATCTGGACATGCATAAACTAACACTCTGTGTTCATTTGGCGCTTTTGGGTTGGATAATCTTGGATAATATACCAACCTTGCACTACAATCAACACAATATCTGTTGGCCCTTCTAGTTCTGACCAATGTAAACCTCCTGCATATTCTTGTTATACGATCATCTATTAGATCTCTTTTGTCTAATAGAGTACACTAATTGCTAACAACCGATCAATGTTTCTATATTCGAGTTTAGAAATATAATTAATTTGGATGTGTGAATAATGTATATGTCTAAAAAATAATGTTTCAAAACTCGAGTTTAGAAATAATAAAGCGCCTCCCACCAGACTTGAACTGGTGACCATCCGGTTAACAGCCGGATGCTCTACCACGCTGAGCTAGGGAGGCACAAGATTGTACTTTGGTAAAAGTGATTTAATCTTTGCGACTATTTGATTTTGACTTACAATTACTCAAAGTCTAATTAAATTTGGCAAAAAATCCTTTGATTTCTTTTGAGTGACTTTCTACTAACTCTATAATTTCTAGATGTTCGTCTGCTGTTGGTTCTCTTTGATGAACAATTTGAAATGCACTTAGTGCCGAACCTACCATTTCACCTACAAAAAACCCACACAAAAAATCCCCTATACTTGCACAATTCCATGTGTCTCCTATTCTCGGTGATGCGCCAGCTGTTTTGTATAACTCTAATGTTTGTACAATCAGATCAGTGGTTTGTTTTGTAAAATCAGGATCTAGAGTCATTTGTAAAATTTTATTATTTCTTGTCTATGCCTTTCTTCTTTTCAAAGGCGTATATGCCGTCTAAGAATACTCTGTGATCTTTGTTTTTTACTTTGGATTTTAATTCAATATTTGCAGCTGTTTGAGTGATGTCTGTCCATACTTCGCCTGTTAGAATCACATCTTCGCCTTTTGGAGTAATTTTGGTGTTTCCAACAATGTGTGTAATTCTTGGTGCACGTTCTCCTTGGAAATTTTCAATGAGGATATTTTTTCCATCCACTTTAACTGTAATTGGAAAGTGAGAAAATACTATCTTCATTTTAATTGTATATCCTACAATTAGTCCTTCACAAATATTTCTAATTAATGATCTTGCGGTATGTAAAATTGAATAATCTCTTTTTTTGTTACCAATTGCTTTTAACAAAACTTTACTGTCTTTGATTTCAATAGTAACTGGAATTGTTCTAAAACTTTTGTGAGTTTTTCCTAATGGTCCTACAAAGTGTAACATGTGCTTTTTTTGAGTAACTGTGACCCCTTCAGGAATATCTACTTGATCTTGGAATTTTTCTAGTTGCTCAGTAGACATAACCTATCAAAAATCCTCCAATCCCTTTAGTTAATGCTTCATGATGTGACATTACACCTTGGTTAGTTGTAACTAGTAACATTCCTCTATCATATGCTGGTAAGTATTGTTGTTCCCAACTATTGTATTCATCCGTTTTTACTTTGAATCTTGGTGAGATTGCTCCACACTTTGTAATTTTTGCTAATAATTTAATTTTGAATTTTCCGCCTCTTTTATCATCTATATGCTCAAATTCTCCTATGTATCCATCTTTTTGGAGTGTTTTTAGAACCTCGATTCCTAATTTTGATGTTGGCAGGATGATACAATCTCCTTTTCTTCTGGTTTCATTATTGTATAATGTGACAAATAGATTTGCTAAAATGTTAGTTGCTGGCATACTATATCAACGATTTTTCCTGAACCCTAAAGATGTTGCTACTTCTCTGAAGCACCGTCTACATAACATTAAATCATATTTTTGAATAACTGCTGTATAATCTCCACATCTTTTACACCATTTAGAACCTCTACCAAAATCATGTTTCTTTCTTCCAGTAAATTCGTAGGATCTATCTTTTGCCATTATGCTACGGTCACTCCAAATTCCTTAACTAGATAATCCTTTGCTTCTTGATTTGAAATAACATGTGATTTTCCAACACTAGCTTTATGTTTACTTCTTTTTCTAATACCATAACCTGGTCTAGTTAATGCTATTGAAATTCCAAGTCCTAAAATTCCAATTGATGGTTCGTATTTTACATCTGGAATATCGATATGTTCATTAATTCCAAATGAAAAGTTTCCAAAATTATCAAATGATTTACCATTAACCGTATTCCCTTTTGCTTCTAACAATCTTTTTAGTAAAACTTTGGCATCCTCACCGCGAACTGTAACTGCTACACCTATTGGTTCTCCTTTTCTTACTCCCCAATCTCTTTGTGTTTCTTTTGCATTTCGTGTAGATGGTTTTTTTCCTGAAATTTGCTCCAGTGCTCTTTTTGCAACATCAATTATGTCTCCTGATTTACCAATACCCATGTTTAACACTACTTTTTCTAATGATATTTTTCTCATAGGAGATTCTGTTGTTTGAGACATATGATCACTTTATTTGAATTATTGGCTCCTCTTTACCAATTGGCATTATGATGTCTGCTGGAATTTCAATTTTTCTTTCTCCTAATGTAAGAATAACTCTTTTTGGAAGAATGAATGTTCCATTTTCAATTGCTTCAATCTTACCTGTTTGTCCTGAGTTAATTCCACGTGTTACTAATCCATTTACACCTGTTTCTAATTTGATTACTTCAATTATTTTTACATCTGGAATTTGTATTAAACAAGAATCCCCGACATTTACTTTGGTATCTGAAATAATAGAACGTCCATCATGGAATCCTATTTGCATTTTACCTTTGTTAATTGTACTTTTACTAGTTACTCTTACTATTTTTTTTGATTTTTCTGATTCTTTAATTTTAATTGGTTTTAGAATTTTTCCTTCTGTTGGAACTAGACGATAAACATCTGGAACATTTTCTAATTCTACTACATCCATTAATCCAATTGAATGATGAAGTGATTTTCTTACGATGCCATCGATTTTTACTTTACCTGAATATATTGAAGCTTTTGCTTCTCTAAGACTTGTAACAATTTTCAATGTGTCTCTTAGAAATACTGCAGTTGGAATTGAATAACCTTTTGCATGTGATCCTGGTTTTACTGTAATTACAAATCGCTTATCTTTTCTTGTAATTCCCCAGAACAGTGGAGCCATTTGACGTTTGAGTTTCTTACTGCCTGCTATACTTACCATTAATCATTCACTTCCTTTTTTCCGTCTTTATCGACTCCTTTTGTTTCTTTAGGGGTTTCTTTCTTTGATTGTTTACTAGGATTTTTTCCTTCTAATTTTGAGATTCTCCATTTATCACTTGTATTGAGTGATGTAACTACTAGATTTGATGTATGAATGTAAACGTCAAATTTATCCCCCTTTGTTTTTTCTTTTTTGATTCCTTCTACTGCAACACTGCTTTTTTCTGTAGATATTTTTGCAATTTTACCTTCAACTCCTTTGAATTCACCTCTTAGTATTGTGATGCTGTCTCCTTCAACAACTCGTACACTTCTTTTCCCATATTTTTTATGTAGATCTTTTGATAATGCACTTCCTAACTGTTTACTTCTTGTTTGGAATGTTGCTTGAAAAATCTGTTTATTGCGCATTTTAGTTGGTTTCATTTTATTAAACCACCATTGATGCCAAGTTAGCTACTCTTGGCCATTTTTCTGAAGCTTCTGCTGCTACTGGTCCTTTGATGTCTGTTCCTTTTGTTTCTCCTTCTGGAGTGATTAGTACTGCTGCATTATCTTCAAAACAAACTCTTACACCATTTAATCTACGAACTGCATATTTTTGTCTAACAATAACTGCACCATACACTTGTTTTCTTAATTCTGCTGGTCCTTTTTTTACTACTACGTTACAAAAGTCACCCACTGCTGCAGCTGGAAGTCTTGATGCTCTAGTTTTATGTCTTGGAACATTGATTACTTCTAAAATTTTAGCTCCTGAATTATCTGCACACACGATATTTGCTCCTACTGGAATTGATCTTGTAACGTAAGGACGAAATTCTTCTACTCCTTTACCTGCTTGTTTTGCCATTATGATCTTACCTCTACAACTACGTATGATACAGATTTTGATATTGGTCTACATTCTGCAGTCAACACACGATCTCCTGATTCAATATCTATACAACCTGGCACATGTGCATGAATTGTACTTTTACCTCTTGCATATCTTTTGAATTTACTAAAGTAGATTGGTTCATCTTTTTGTAATGTGATTGTTTGTTTTGCTTTGTTACCTGTTACTTTACCGTCGAAAAGTTTTCCTCTAATTGATAACTCTCCGTGAAATGGACAATGTTTGTCTTCACATTCTCTTTTTGGTTCTTTTACTTTTAATCCGATATTTTTAGTCATACTTTTGCTCCTATTCTATCAAATGATCTTTTTGCAATTTTAGATCCTTCAACGATGATGTCTTTATTCTCAAGTGTAAATTTCCATTGATTTGTAGATTTTGCAACTGATTTTACCCCTTTTTCTGTGTTAATTTTAAACATTGATTTTGTTTCATCTATGATTCTTCCATTTAATCCTATTACTTGTGAATTAGTTGATTGAGTGATTTCTGTGTCTAATCCGATGAATTCATGTGATGTGATGTTATCTGCTGTGATCATTTCTCTTTTTTCATCTCCGTTAATCTAGTTAACATTCGTGCAATATCGTGACGAATTGGTTTTAGTTTACCGCTCTCTTTTCTTAAGGTGCCTTTTGCTGCATCAACCCTAAGTTTTGATAGTTCACTTTTTGATTCTTGAATTTTACTTCTAAGATCTTTTTCATTTAATTGATTGATTGTCTTCATGCTAATTCTGGCCATTATACTGATACCTCATCATCATCTGATTTCAGTGTCTTCATTTTCTCTTCTTCAATTGCAATTTGTTCTGATTCTGATTTTGCTTTATTTTCATTTCCTTCGATTTTGATAACTTCAACTTTAACATCTTCGACAACAACTTCTTCTACTTTTTGTTTTGCTTCTACTTTTTGTTTTGATTCTTCAGTTTTTTTGCTTTTACCTTGTTTTACTTTCTCTGTTTTCATTTCAAATTCTGGCACTAGTTTTTCTTTTTTTGCAATTCTAATTCTAATTCCAATTAATCCCATAGCTGTTACAACATGTGCAATGTCTTCATCAACAATAATTTCTGCATGATGACCTGCCCTTGGTAGAATACCTTGTGTGTGTTTTTCAAATGCTGAACGATCTCCTCTTAGTTTACCTGAAATTGTAATTTGAACTCCCATTGCTCCACCTTCCATGATTTGTTTTAATGTCCACATTGTTGCTCTTCTAAATGCAGTTCCACGTTCTAGATGTGATGCCATTCTATTACACATTACACTTGGAGCTAATTCTGGTTTTTCAATTTCTACCACTGAAATTTGTGGACTTTTTAATCCAAAGTCTGTAGCAAGTTTTTCTGTAAGTTCTCGTATTCCAGAACCTTTTCTTCCAATAACTATTCCTGGTCTTGTTACATGTAATGCAACTCTTGTTCCAGTTGGTGTTTTTGAAATATCTGCATGTGAAAAACCTGCATCTTTAATTGCTTCTCTAAGATAATCTTTGAGTAACATTGTATTGTAATTATCTTTAATTATATTTTTGACTGCTGACATTTCTAAATCTCCTGTGCCACCAATTCTACATGTGTCAAGACATTGTTCTTTGCAGTTGCACGTCCCATTGCTCTTGGAGTAAATCTTTTTACAACAACTCCTTTGTGAACAGTTGCGTTTACAATTTTTAATCTATCTAGATCCATTCCTTTGTATTCTGCATTTGATTCTAAATTATCTAAAACTTTTATGAATTCTTTTGCAGTTTTTTGTGGATATCTTCCGGACATCATTCCTGGGTCTGATCTGTGTCCAACTTGGTTTTTGTATCTTCCAAATGAAATTGCTCTTTGTTTACCAATTACTGCTTGTAAGTAATCTCTTGCTTTTTCAATAGATAGTCCTTTGATTGCAACTGCTACTTCACGTGCATGTTTGTGTGAAATGTCTTTTTCTCTTACTGATGAACGTACATGTCTTGTTGCATCATAATTTTGGAAAGCATAATCGAATCTACCCATAACAATCACTTCAATGGTACGTAAAGACTGGATCTTGATGCTCCTACTCCTGGTGCACCATGTGAGACTTTTTTGTTTGTTATGACATATTCTCCCAAGTAATGTCCGACCATTTCAACTGTAATTACAACTGGACGGAATTCTTTTCCTGAAAAAACATTTACTGTAACGCCAACCATGTATGGCAGAATTATCAAATCTCGTAAGTGAGTTTTGATAGGATTTTTTAATTTACCTGCTTTTGCAGATTTTATTTCTTCAATTAATTTTCTTTTTCCATCTGTGATTCCTCTTGTAAGTGATCTTCTTTGTCTGGAATTAAATAATTGAAATAATTTTTCTAGTGATGTATTGTCTAGTTCCTCTTTTGAAATACCTCTGTATAAAAATTCTTTAACCATTTCTCTTCTCCACTGTTATCGTGCTTCGATTTTTGTCAACCATATTATAGCATTCCTATCTTTGTTGCCAAATCCCTAGCTTTTTCTGTGTTTTCAAACTGTACAAATGCTTTTTTACCATAAATTGTTCTTGCTGTATTTACATTGGTAACATTTTCTTTGTAAAGTGTCTTTACTGCTTCTTTGATTTCTGGTTTACTTGCTGATCGTTCTACTATGAAACAAATTTTACTTTCATTTTCTACCATTGCAAATGTCTTTTCTGTAATGTATGGTTTGACAATTATTTTCATTGCTTGATCTATGTTCATTGTGTTTTCACCATTAATTCTAGATGTGTTGATTTTATTTTTCCAATTTCTTCTATGGCTGACTTGGAATAAACTGTTAATCTACTTGGATCTGAACCTGGGGCCAAATCTAAAACGCTCAAATCTTTAACATTTCTTGCATCTACACCTGGAAGTGTACCTATTGCTTTTGTTACATTTGAAGCATCTTTTGTTACAAACAAAACACTTTTTCCAACTTTTTTACTTCTTCCTCTAAGTCTTGATTGTCCAGAACGTGGTTTTCTAGATTCTAATCTTTCTACATCTTGTGATAGTTTTAGAGAATCTAACACTTTTACCATTTCACTGGTTTTGTTAATTGATTCAATGTCGTCTGATATTATAATTGGAAATGATTCTATTCCTTCAATCTTATGTCCTCGTAATGCTACTCTTTCTTTTGATGCAGTTGCAGCAATTGCAGAACATAATGCCAATTTATTTTCTTTTTTATTTAATTTCTTGTAAATTACTTTTTCTACTATTGGCGGATGTGCTTGTCTACCGCCTCTAGTTGATGCAACTTCTGCACCTTGGCCTTGTCTTCCACCACCGCCACCTTGTGCTCTTGCAACACGAGAAACACCTTGACCTGTTGGAGGATCATTTGAATCTGCTACTACATCTTGACCTGCAGTTGGATGTCTGCCTTGAGGTTGGAATTTATGTGAAGTTAAATTTGTACATGCCTTGTGAATTAGTTCTCTTCTAAATGGTGTTGAGAAAATTATCGGCAGTTCTACATCTCCTTCTTTTGTGCCAGTAGTTGTGTATGTTGTTATTTTGGTCATACCACTACCTCCAAAATATTTGGTTTGTTAACTTTGGCTGGAGCATTTCTAATTTGACTTCTTAATTTAATCAATCTTCTATATGTTCCAGGAACTGAACCTTTGAGAACAATGAAATCTCCTTTAACTAATCCAAAGTGTTTGTATCCACCATCTGGATTAATTTTGATTCCTTCATCCTCGGTGTTTCCCATAATCATAATTCTTTTATCATATTCTACTCTTTGATGGAACCCTGTTTGCCCTGCTCTTGGAACTGTGTACATGACACTTTGTGGAGATATTGGACCTAATGAACCAACTTCTCTAACTGTTTTTCTTGATTTGTGTTGTTTCTTTTTTACGTTCCATCTTCTAAGAACTCCTTGCCATCCGTGACCTTTAGTAATTGCTGCAACGTCTACTGTTGCACCAGTTTCAAAAATTTGTTCAATCTTAATTTCTTTTCCAAGTAATTCTTTAACATGTGTAAATTGTTTTTGTATGTCGCCTCCACTTACTAAAGCTTCAAAAACATATGGTTTCTTTTGTTCTAATCCTGCTGCACGTGGTGAGACTGCAACTATGGCGAAGACTTCTTTAATTCTCTTTAATCCTTTTTCTGCATTCTCTAATGCATTTTCTTGTTTATTTTTTAATGAAATTTCTTTTGAAATATTTTTTGGAATGTCTTCAGCATAAACATCAAATTCTGCATGTTTTCCGTTATGATCTTTTGAGTAACCTCTAATTCCTAAAATCAACACTGGTGGTGTAACTAGAACTGTTCCAAGACTGACAAGTTGTTTTCCTGCATTTGGTACTTTTTCACGATCATCAATACTGACAATTTGCACACATCCTGCTTTGAAACCACAATGGGCTAAAATTTTTGGCTCATCTGAATTTATTTTTGGCCATGCTCGAATTCTTGCCTCCATACTTTTAGCACGTATTCTTGGTGAATATGCTAAACTTCCTCTACGTGGTGAATGTCGTTTTCGAGCTCCCATAGTTAAATCGCATCTAGATTTCCCTCTATTAAACCATGGGAGATATCGTTAACCTCTAAAAAAATTTAGGTTAACCAACTCTGCCTAAATTTTTATGGTTTCGTTAGATCTGATATCATATTCCAAATGGTTATGAATCCAATAATAATTCCTACACTTCCCATTCCTATAGCTAATAACAAAAAATTTTTTCTTTCTGCCATGTTATGATGTACTTTGTATGTTCAAAATTGCTAATGTTCCTAACAATGCTTCTTCTAGACGTACTGTTTCAGTAGCTTGATTTGGGAAAAAGTTTAATGATTTTGCATTTTGAACATTTTTCATCCTTCCTCCTAAAATTTCATGAATTCCTTTTTCAGGTGAACCAAATGCTACCAATACAGGTTGATCTGATGTTGTATATTTTGAAATTTGTTCTTTTGTTGCAGTTTTTCCTTTTCTTGATGTGATTATCACACTTCCTTTCCATTCTGAAAATATTGAAAACAAGTTTGCTCTTTCTTTAACTGAATAACCCCAATATCCAGGTGCTTCTGTTTTATCTATTTCTTTAACTGATAATTTTGGATATCCTTCTTTGAATTGAACTGTTACTCTTTTACCAACTCCTGTTTGTCCATAAAACTGAATCAGTTGATTTATTCCAACATCTACAAATTTTTTTCCTTTAACACTTACTATGATTCCTTCTCTCACATCCCCTCTAATGATCTTTTTTTGATTGCTAGGTGTTATGTGACTTGGAATTTTAAGTGGTTGAAGCACTCCTGCAAATTTTAGATCATTCATCTTTGGAAATAACCTTCTTCTCAAAAATTGCGGTGTTTCTAAATATTTTAAAATCATTACCAAGAGATTTCCATCTTGTTTATTGTTCCCGCCATCTTGATACACATAGATTGTATCTATTTTAAACATAGAACAAGCTCTTGCAAGGACAGAAATTTTCCTAGTTTTATCTATCTTTAATGAATCATCAGATAAAGATGACTCGGGAATGGCTACAGATAATTTCAATGTAATTTAATCTCTCAAAAACTAATAACTAATTTTTATCGTGTGGATATTTTTCTTTAGCTGTATTTGTAAAACTTGTAATCTGTTCATCAGATACTAATTCGTATAATCCATCTGCTATTTTGACGTGTGCCATTCTTATGTGACTTTGATTATCTTTATCGTCACTGGATAACTGAATTCCTGCAACAGCTAATGTTGATGCTTCATCTATTGACATATCTTCTTTGTATGTTTTTTCTAAAAAGTCTGTTACTTCATCAGATCCTGAACCAATTGCAATCGCATCATAAGAGATGAAAGTTCCACTAGGATCAGTTAAGAATAATTCTGGTTTGTTATTCACTACTCCTCCAAGAATTAATGCAACACCATAAGGTCTTACTCCTGCATATTGCGTATATTGTTGACATTGATCTGCTAAGTGTTTAGCAATTGTTTCAACCTCTACTGGTTCATCATAAATCATTTTGTTACTTTGAGAAAAGAATCTTGCATTGTCTACTTGACTTCTAGCATCTGGAATGTATCCTGCTGCTGCAACCCCTACATGATCATCAATCTGAAATATTTTTTGAGCGATATTTGCAATTTGTAATTTTCTTGATTTTTCTTCAACTGCAATAACAATACCATCTTTACATTTTACGCCTACAGCAATAGTTCCTCTTCTTACTGTCTCAATAGCATATTCTACTTGGTATAGTCTACCATCTGGTGAGAATACAGTAATTGCTCTATCATAACCTTGTTGTGCAGGAAGCATTTGATTCCAATGCTCTAATTCTTTAATTTATACTCTACTGTCTTTGGAAAATTGATCAGATATTTTCTGAGACTGACTAATCTAGATCGGAATTAGATTAATTTTGAATATTTTCTCTGAAAGTTTAATTCCAGTCTGGAGTGATTAATTTGATATGAATTTTGAAATTGAATTTTCAGGACATGAAAATATTAGATCAAACCATCAAAAAACTATAGAAATTACCAAAGAATCACACTTGACTCCTAGAGGTGATTGTATTGTTGGTGTTAATGCCACAGCAAGTTGTAATGACTTGCCTTTAGAATTAAAAGACAAACTCAAAGATCCTAATTCCATAGTTACCTTTACAATCAAAGTGAATAATCACGAATTTATTATTAATGGAATGGGTCACTCTGAATTAATTTTAACACATTCTGAAGATATTGTACTTAGAAAAAGTGATTTCATTTGTCCTCGAACTTTGGCTATACAATGTGATAAAGCATCAGATTTACTTCCTAGAGAAATTGTTACACTATTACAAGATCCAAAAACAAAAGGCACCTTTACAATTACAGTAGATTAAAACTGTGACAATTTTATATGCATTAAT
>Ga0209249_1001930_pt1 | contig 18146 bp, 12 predicted proteins | sample SaaInlV_200m_DNA_4_FD_184653 | JGI IMG/M metagenome (GOLD analysis project Ga0209249, IMG submission 184653) | Marine microbial communities from expanding oxygen minimum zones in the Saanich Inlet - SI037_S3LV_200m_DNA (SPAdes) (version 2) | ecosystem: Environmental > Aquatic > Marine >...
ATATCCTTCATTTTGTTGCCAGGTTCAACCGTCCCTTTTATTCAATGGGTGGATGGCAGGGATCCGATATTCTTGATGATGCAATGGAGATAGTGGTAGGTTCAGATTCTGATATCGGGGCATTTTTGAAATTTAATTTGGATGACCATCAAACTGTTTTAATGAAAACCGGCATTTCCTATGTAAGCATTGAACAGGCCCGGCTTAATATGGAAACAGAAATGGAAGAGTTTGGGTGGGATTTTAACGCCCTTCATAAAAATGCAAGGGATACATGGAACAATTTATTGGGTAAAATAAAAGTCGAAGGAAATTCGGAAACGGATAAAATAAAATTTTATACAAACCTTTATCGGTCATATTCTGCCAGGACAATTTTTAGTGATGTGAACGGGAAATATGTTGATATGTGTGAGAATGTAAATCAACTGGCCGATCCTGATTCTCCAGTTTACGGTTGCGATGCATTCTGGAATACATTTTGGAATTTGAACCAGCTTTGGGGATTAGTCAACCCCGATATCACCGAAAAATGGGTTAATTCCTTACTCGAAATTTACGATAAAGGAGGATGGTTGCCAAAAGGTCCCGGAGGAATTGAATATTCAAGTATTATGGTTGCGTCGCATGAAATTCCGCTTATCGTAAATGCCTGGCAAAAAGGTATTCGTAATTTTGATGTTGAGAAGGCTTATAAAGCCATGAAGGATATTCAGATGATGCCTGCCCAAACTCATAAATGCGGCGGAAATGTCGGAAACTGGAACTTAATGAAATACATCGAAATGGGCTATGTCCCGGTAAACGAAGGCCCGGCATCGAATACACTTGAATATGCGTACGATGATTGGTGCCTGGCACAAATAGCAAAAGCCCTGGGGAAAATGGATGATTATGAATATTTTATGAAAAGGTCCCAAAATTATCGCAATATTTTTGACCTTTCTACCGGATATATGAGACCAAAATATTCTGGTGGTCCTTGGTTTGAAGAGTTTACTCCTATAAAAAGTGCAGTGGGAAAAGAAGATAATTTTGGAACAAAAGATTATGTTGAAGCAAATGCCTGGCAGTTTAGTTGGTTCGTACCTCATGATTTAAAGGGATTGATTGATTTAATGGGTCTCAACGAGTTTAATAAAAGGTTAGAAGAAGGATTTGAAAATTCGCGCCCGGTGTTCACCAGCGAATTTGTAAATCACAGTAATCAACCCAATATGCAGGCCCCCTGGCTTTTTAACTATTCCGGAAAACCCTGGCTTACCCAATATTGGGTACGCGAAGTCCTTGACAATTATTATGGGACTGGCCCTGTTGACGGTTATCCGGGCGATGAAGATCAGGGACAAATGGGGGCGTGGTACGTAATGAGTGCCATTGGTCTTTTTCAGATGGACGGTGGGGCTTCGGTTGACCCGGTTTACGAAATTTCGGGTCCGATTTTCGAAAAAGTGACCATAAAGCTTGATCAGAATTATTATGAAGGCAATGAGTTTATAATTGAAGCAAAAAATGCCTCTTCTGAAAATAGGTATATACAAAAGGCTACTTTAAACGGTAAAGAATTAAATAATTTCTGGTTAAAACATTCAGAGTTGGTTGAAGGTGGAAAACTTGTTTTGATAATGGGACCTAAACCGAACAAAAAGTGGGCTTCAACCAGCGAACATCCTCAGATAATGGATGTTGACCCTATTATTACAACACCTTATGTAATTGATACAGACAAAATATTCCTTTCCGAAAGATTGGTTAAACTTGCTTGCGATACTAAAGATGCCGAAATTTACTATACACTTGATGGTTCAGATCCCGATAAGAATTCGCAATTATATAATGAACCTTTTATTGTTAATAAAACAACAAAGGTAAAAATGATAGCCTGGAAAGGTGAACAAACGAGTTTATCTTCCTTGGCCATTATTACAAAAACAATAATGAGCAAACCAGTTCAACTTGTAGAAGTTGAACATGGCCTTTTGTACAAATATATACAGGGTTCTTTCCGAATGGTTAATGATTTTTTAGAAATCCCACCCATAGAAACCGGCATTGTACCTCATTTTTCAATTGAACCAAGGAACCAAGAACAATATTTTGCTTTCGATTATCAAGGCTATATTAATATTGCTGAAGACGGGATTTATACATTTTATATTGCCTCAAACGATGGCGGACAACTTTACATCGACAATCGTATCCTGATAAATAGTGATGGCTTACATCCTCTGGCAGAAGTTTATAAACCTATTGCATTAAAAGTCGGGTTTCACCCAATTTCGGTAAAATATTTCCAGGCTGGTGGAAGTAATGGTTTAACTGTGTCGTGGCAGGGCCAGGGATTTGCGAAGCAGGAAATACCGGGTTCAGTATTGTTTCATAAAAAAGGTCAATAAATTACAATTGGATTTCAACTTTATAAAAAATTACGAAAAATATTAAATTCTGATCCTTTTTCAGGTTAATATTAATTTGATAGTTATTAAGTGTCTTATTTATTTGCCTTTAAGACAAAATAAGGATAAATTTAACTTGTTTAAAATCGACAACTTAAAACCGTTACTTATTATGAAGAACAAAAGCAATTTTACACGCAGGGGTTTTTTGGCAACTACTGCAACCGCTGCTGCCGGATTAACGATCGTTCCCTCAAATACCATTGCAGGATTAGGGCATAAGGCTCCCAGCGATAAACTGAATATCGCAGGTATTGGAGTTGGCGGCATGGGCAAAGGTAACCTTAGAAGAATGGCTGGTGAAAACATTGTTGCACTTTGCGATGTTGACTGGACTACCGGCGGAAGAATTAATGTACCACAGGTTTTTGAAACTTACCCAAAAGCTGCACAGTATTACGACTGGCGAAAAATGTATGATGAAATGGGGAAATCGATTGATGCGATTATGGTTGCAACTGCAGACCACACCCATGCCATTATTACAGCAAATGCAATTGCGATGGGTAAACATGCGTTTACCCAAAAACCATTAACCCACAGTGTTTACGAATCACGCTTACTAACAAAGCTGGCAGCAAAACACAAAGTGGCTACTCAGATGGGAAACCAGGGATCTTCAGCAGAAGGTGTAAAGTTGATCTGCGAGTGGATTTGGAATGGAGAAATTGGTGAAGTAAAAGAGATAGAAGCGTACACAAATCGCCCAATTTGGCCACAAGGATTAGATGCACCTACAGAAGTAATGCCTGTACCTGAAGGCCTGAAATGGGATCTTTTCTTAGGACCAGCGAAGTTCCGTCAGTACAATTCGGCTTATCATCCTTGGGTATGGCGTGGTTGGTGGGATTTTGGAACTGGTGCACTTGGCGATATGGCTTGCCATATTATGCATCCAATATTTACAGCTATGAAGCTACAATACCCTACAAAGGTAATTGGTAGTTCTACACCTTTTACGCCCGATTGTGCACCAAATGCAGAGATAGTACATCTTACGTATCCGGCACGTAAAAAGCCGGCAAACGTCAAAATAGATTTACCCGAAGTTCAGGTAACATGGTACGATGGTGGTCTTAAACCTCAATTCCCAGATAGTTGGCCGATTGACAGAGTTCAAAATTCAGGTGTTCTTTTCCATGGAACTAAAGACACGCTTGTTTGCGGTGAGTATGGAACTGATCCAATACTTCTTTCTGGCAGGGTACCCAATGTTCCTAAAACGGAGAGGCGTATCGAAGGTCATGAACTAGATTGGATACGTGCTTGTAAAGAAAGCCCTGAGAATCGTGTGGCGACCGCATCTGATTTTAAAGATTCGGGTCCATTCAACGAAATGGTTGTTATGGGTGTTCTGGCAACCCGTCTTCAAGCCCTCAATAAAGTTCTACATTGGGATGGACCAAACATGACCTTTACAAATGTAAGCGAAGACGATCAACTCAGGATTAGCAGACGTAATTCTATCCCGGCGAAAGAATTTGCTGACGGATTGATCAAACATAATTATCGTGATGGGTGGTCATTACCCGACATGCCCTAATCTAATTGTAAATTAAAGATGTTAATTTTTCTCCTTTGCCTTTTTGGCAAGGGAGAAATTTTTTTAAAAGTGTTTTCAAGACATTGATTAGTGTCCGTCAATAAAGATGTTAATTTTTGCTTTTATGTTTGTATGTTGATATTTTATTAATTGTTTTGAATTCCGTATTGATTTAGCTTATGAGTGTTATTTTTTTAGTAATGAGTTCAAAAATAGTTTGTTATTAAACTAAATTTTCTTTTTGATTTTTTTTTCAGAATCCTCATTCACCTGAAAACGAGAAGTTCTGAGAAAAAATCAAACACCTTACCAAGATTAACCATTTGACTATTGACGAACTTGGTTTCGAAAAAGGTTTCTATAGTCCTCTATTTTTCTACTTATTCAAAAGGTTTTAGAGAAAACTTTATTTTATTTTTTTTACCCAAAAAGCTTATTTTAAACTCGAAACATACATTTTAAGCTAATTATCAAGCAAAACAAAATATTGTAATTATTTTTAGAAATAGTTGGTAAAAAGGCATTTATAATTCAAATACGCAATGGGAGGTTTTTTACAAACTGCAGTGGGCAATTTTTTTTAAAAGACAAATTAACATGAAACATAAATTAGAACTGAATAAACAAAACGCGGTAGCATTTTATAAAATGTCTTATGAAGGCAACCCAAAAAAAGCTGTTGATTTATATGTTGGCGCTGAATACATTCAGCATAATCCCATGGTCGGAGATGGGACTCAACCGTTTATTAATTATTTTGACCGAATGGCTAAAGAATATCCTGAAAAATCGATTGAATTTGTGAGAGTAATTGCAGAAGATGACCTGGTTGCTCTTCATACACATCAAGTTTGGCCAGATAACATTGAATATGTTACAATGGATTTTTTCAGGTTTGATAATAATGGAAAGATAATAGAACATTGGGATTCGATGCAGGAAATTCCAAAGCGTTCAGCTAATAATAATACAATGTATTAATAAATTCAAAAAACAGAATCAAAAGATATTTTTATACTAATTAGTGCTTCTGAGAAACTATATAGTATAATTTCAAAAAGAAGGCACGTTTATCGCCCCTTCAATTCTTTCCAATTATAATCGAAATATGTAGTATCCTAACCCAGATAAACCGGAAAAAACAAATTTCAAAAAATAAAATTTTCTAAACAATTTCATTCAAGGATTTTAGAATTTAGGCAGCTTATTAATTAGATTTTATTTGAAATTTGATGATTGAATATTGGGATTTCTGTCCTTTACTTATTATGCCTATTAAAAAATTATGGACTCTCAGGGTGACACTTATAGGAGCGTATTCGAAGACCTGGTGCTTGCCTGTTGAGATTTTATTGTTAATTTTTAAATTCAGGTTAACAGCTTTTTCTGATTGATCCTGCCAGGTTATTATGGGACACATTTCAATAAAATAAATAATTGCATTTCAAACTTGTGTTTTGTAACTTGTTTGAAAATTACAATTCTCAATGAAAAAAAATGTTCACAATGTATTTTCCCGGATGGTATTTTATAATGTCAAAAACGTTAAAACTTCAAATAATCCTAAAAACTTAAATCATGTATTACAACACTCACATTCATACCTTTAAACACGAAGACGTACCTGAACGATTTCTTCCTTTTAGATTAGTACGATGGTTGGCGAAAAACAAACATTCCAAAAGATTGATTTGGCTGTTAAATATATTAATCCCTTTTACCGATAAAGATTTATTAAGCCGTTATGCTCGTTTTCTTGAAATTGGCAAGTTTAAATCTCAGGAGGTAATTTTTAAGGAATGCCAAAAATTTTATCCTGAAAATACCCGCTTTGTTGTTTTACCAATGGATATGAAATTTATGAAAGCCGGAAAAGTACCTCGTGATTACACTAAACAAATAGAGGAATTAGGCAATTTTGCTAAAACCGATCCTAACGTAATTCCATTTTTTGCTGTTGATCCTCGCAGGGAAGGTGTTTTTGATTTATTAAAGGAAAGTGTGGATAAGTGGAATATAAAAGGCATAAAACTTTATGCGCCACTTGGTTATTTTCCTTTCGACAAACGTTTGTATCCGATATACGAATTTTGTCAGGAAAATAGTCTTTCGGTAGTTTCTCATTGTAGCCCGTATAATCTGGTACATTTTCGTGGAAGTAAGCGTGAACTTGAATTATTACTCGAAGATGCGATTTATCCAATTTTAAATCCGGGGAAAAGTAAAAAGCTTCTTTGTGCAAATTTTGCATATCCCGAAAATTATCGTCCTGTACTTGAAGATTTCCCCAATCTTAAAATTTGCCTGGCGCATTTTGGTTCAGGCAGTTATTGGGAAGAATTTCTTGATCATCCCGGAGAAAAAGGTAACTGGTTTAAAATTATTCGTGAAATGATTGAAAAATACGATAACCTTTACACCGATTTGTCTTTTACAATGAATAACAAAGAATTGTATCCTTTAATAAAGATTCTTTTTGAAAACAACAAATTGGCAAAAAGGGTTTTGTTTGGTTCCGATTATTATATGGTTGAAACAAAATCAAATGAACGTAGATTTGGATTAGATTTCCGTGCATTTATTGGTGAAAAATATTTTACTCAAATTGCTAAAGAGAATCCAGAGAGATTTTTAAATATTGCAAAGCCGGCAAATATAAAATTCGGGTCATCCACGAATGCTAATATTTCGTCACAAAATATGGCAAACACCTATTATTGACACACATACTATAAAATCTTAAAACAACTTTAACGATATAAATTGAAATAGAAAGAATAATTGGCTAAAAGATGACAATTTAAATTATCGTTGCATAAATGTAATTTATGTGTTAAATTGCTAAAAACAAAAACAAAAATATCAACTATCAATAATGTCGAATTCTCAACGTCCGGATAAATATCATTCAAATAATTTAATCTTAGTTTTAACCTAAAATTAAAATCATGTTAAACACAATTGATTATTTTTTTATTGCTGTATATTTTTTGGTAATTCTATTTGTTGGCTTATGGACAGGCCGTAAACAAGAAAAGGAAGACTATCTTATAGCTAATCGAAAACTTAAAACCCTTGAAGCAACAAGCACCATTTTTTCGAGTAGGATTGGGGCTGCAATTCTTTTAACATATACTGCTTTAGTTTATATTTACGGGCTGGGTGCTTACTGGTATTTTATTGGTTCTGTATTTGGTTTGTTTGTTTTTTATTTTTTTGGGAAAAAGGTTAAAAAACTGGGTGCCGAACAAAATTTTTACACTTTGTCCGATTTCTTTTTCTATCTGAAAGGTAAAACAGCAGGTTATCTTTCGGCTGTTGTTGTTGTTATTATTATGTTTGGCTGGGTAGTTTTGAATTTTACGGCGGGAGCAAAACTTGTTCAGGAATATACACCAATTAGTTATGATATTTCTGTTATTCTGATTGGTGTTATTATATTAATTTACCTGTTAGCAGGAGGTTTTAGGGCAGTTGTCAGAACAGATGTCATTCAAACCGGAGGTATTTTTCTGCTTTTTATTTTAATGATTTATCTCTTATTAACAACCAACGTAAAACCTAACTTGGCTCTTTCTGAATTGTTTGGTATCCCTGCTAAAGAAATTGTAAATTTCTTTCTAGCCGGCTTTTTTATTCCGATGGCTTCTCCCGAATTGTGGCAAAGGATTTATGCGATTGAAGATCAAAAACAATTTAAAAAAAGCTTAATTCTTTCATCATCATTCTATTTTATAATTGGTTTTATCCTACTAATGATTGGGATGGTTATCCGTACCGATATCCCTGGTTTAAGCCCTGATACAGCATTAATTGTTGGTTTTAGTAAGTTGCTTCCGGTAGGTTTGGCAGGTTTGTCGGTTGTGATTATTTATTCCGCTATTTCATCGTCTGCTGATACTTATATGTTTACAACTGCTTCTTCAGTTACACAGGATTTTCTCGAAAGGTTAGGACTGCTAAAAAAGGAGAAACTACCAGTAACAATGAGGTTAATATTAACTTTATTGATGATTTTAGGGATAGCAATGGCTCTGATTCTTCGCGATATTGTTGACACAACTTTTTTCTTTGTATCACTCACAATGTCTCTGGGTTTTTTAATTCTTGTTTTATGGATTTATCCCAAACTGAATAAATACAGTGTCAACTTTTCAATAATATTATGCCTTGTGGGGGTTACAATTCCTGCCATTGTAATTGGTATTTCTACGAGCCTGGTTATTTATGCAATTGCTTTGTGTATTGCTGGCCTTGTTATAGGATTTATTTATTATTTGATTAAAAAAGCTGTAAAATAATTATCTTAAAACGAGCCTTTTACATAAAAGAACCACATTCTTAAAAGTTGTATTAATAAACAAAAATATGTTTGTTATGAAAAAACTTTCATTTCTGATACTGTTTGTTATCTTTTTTTTTATTTCAGGTGCGCAAAATGAAGTTGCTACAAATTCTATTAAGCCAGCACTTCGGAAAAATTCTTTTTATGTTGAAACCCTCGTAATTTTGCCAGTCCTTAGTTACGACAGGTTTCTACCTATAAGCGAAAAAACAGGACTTGTTTTAAAAGTAGGTGTGAGTTCTTACGTCGATTTATTCTTTATAACCGAAGCTTCAATTTTATTCGGAGATATAAAACATTTCTTTGAGCTTGGGATTGGTTGGGGAGGTAAAAACATGTGGGGACCGTATGGCAAACTGGGATATCGATATATTGGCAAAAAAGGGTTAATATTAAAAGCCGGGGCAACAACGTCTAAAAATATTCCAATCTTTCCTACAGTTGGAATCGGATTTTCGATTTGAGGATTATATTTTTTTGTAATAATATTTTATACTAATAGGAATTTTCTTGAATTTATTTTTGCGTACACAAAAGATGCTGATGGGAAATTGCAAATTATTATGCTTGGTTCGCACCTTCGATATTCACCCGTTAAAACCACTAATCCAATTTAGGAATTAATATTTGTAGGAATTTTTGGTTACATAAAATAGTTTCAAAAAAAAGAACCGTTCTTTCTTTATCTGATTAAGAGAGAACGGTTCTTTACTTTTTCCGGGTGATGCGATTTCCAAATCGCATTTTTTATTACAGGCAATTCTGAAATTGGCGAACAAACGTTGAATTTATTCCACCAATTACATTTGAGTTTTTGAAATCCCCAATTTAAACTGTATTTTGGGAACTTAAATCTAAACCATTAAAATGAAAGCAGCCGTTTTAGAATCATACAATAATTTTGTTTGGAAAGATGTTGAAACTCCAAAAGTAAAACCCGGAGAAGTTTTGTGCAGAATTAAATTTGCCAGTATTTGTGGTACTGACATGCACATATTTCCGGGCGATTTTCATCCACGCACCCCAGTTCCGTTTATTCCCGGCCACGAAATGGGCGGTGTTGTTGAAGAAGTTGGTGAAGGCGTTTCCGGGTTTCAGCCAGGCGACAAAGTTGCTATCGACCCTATTATCTGGTGTAATGAATGTCCTGCCTGTAAAAGAAAACATTATCCGGCATGTATCAATTTAAAATTACTTGGAGTTGATATGGATGGCGGTTTTGCCGAATACGTGGTTGCCCAGCCGCATATGTTGTTTAAAGCAGCTCAGGAATTGCCTGATGAACATGTTGCTTTAACTGAAATTTATGGAATTGGGTTTCATGCCAACAGTCGTGCAGAAACAAAAGAAGGCGATGTACTTGCAATTTGGGGTGCAGGACGGGTTGGACAAGTAATTTTGCAGGCAGCGCGTACAAAAACCAGCGGTACTATTTTTATGATCGATCCTTTGGATAATCGATTAGAAATTGCAGAAAAACATAATAAGAATGTAATTGGAATAAATCCGAAAAAAGAAAATCCGGTTGAAGCAATTAAGCGGCATACAAATGGAAATGGAGTTGACATTGCTTTTGAAGCGGTTGGACATGCCGAGGAAATTAAAGGCGTTTTTACACCAATCCGAAGTTGTATTCAGAGCTTACGTGGTGGAGGAAAAGTGTGTGTACTTGGTTTATCCGATCATCCGGCAGCAATTGTATTTAAAGAACTAATCTGGAAAGAGGCGCAAATAATTACGTCGCGTGTGAGCGATGGGGAATTTACGGAAGTTATTGAACATTTAAACGCTGGTAATTTAAAACCCGATGCATTGATTTCAAAAGTGATGCACGGTTCACAAATTCAGGAAGCATTTGAATTGGTACAAAAAGAAAAAGAAAAGTACCTGAAAGTGTTGCTGGATTTTAGTTAATATCTTTTAACTCCGTGAAACTCTGTGCCTACTCCGTGTCCTTTGTGGTTATTTTTTTAACACCAGGTCAGAAAAAATAAATAAGAATTTGAATTCAATTTTAAGCTAAACAAAATGAGACATCTAATTATCTCTGTACTATCAATTCTGTTCTTGACCAATTGCTCAACAAAATCAGAATTGCCGGAAAATCCAAACATCGTAATTATTTTGGCCGATGATATGGGTTATGGCGATGTACAAGCATTAAATCCGAAATCGAATATTCCTACTCCGAATTTAAACCGTTTGGCAGAAGAAGGAATTATTTTTATGGATGCACACTCACCTTCAGCAGTTTGTACTCCAACGCGTTATGGCTTATTAACTGGCAGGTATTCCTGGAGAAGTCGGTTAAAAAGAGGTGTGCAAAATGGTTATGGCGAACCTTTAATAGAAACCGACCGGCCAACCATTGCAACGCTTTTAAAAGAAGTTGGTTACAAAACCGGGATAGTTGGTAAATGGCATCTGGGACTTGGTTTTCAGAAAAATGAAAATGGTGAATTTGACTTCTCAAAATCTGTGACTTATTCACCCAATAATGTGGGTTTCGATTATTCGTATATAATCCCTGCATCGCTTGATTTTCCACCTTATGTTTATATTGAAAACACTGAAATAACAGAGTTCCCATCGATTGTAGAAGAGGTAAGTAGTTTTCCAGGTTTTTGGAGAAAAGGCGAACGTTCTCCAGATTTTGTTATGGAGGAAACTCTTGATCATTTGCTTTATAAGGCGAACGGATTTATAGAAAATAATGCAAATAAAGAAAATCCGTTTTTACTTTATTTTCCGCTGACAGCACCCCACAAACCGGTGTTGCCGCATGAACGATTTCGAGGTGAAACAGAATTGGGAGTTTATGGAGATTTTGTACATCAGGTGGATTGGACCGTTGGCGAAGTACTCAAGAAATTAGATGAACTAAAAATTGCAGAAAATACCTTAGTAATTTACACAAGCGACAATGGTTCTTTTATGTATCGAAGAAATGCCGGAGAACTAGATCATTTAACAGATGAAACTCTTCAGCAATTTGATGAAACAAACCACACGTCGAATTATGTTTTTCGGGGAACAAAAGCAGATATTTGGGAGGCGGGTCATCATGTTCCGTTTTTTGTGCGCTGGCCAAAAAATATTAAGGCTGGTAGCAAAGTTGACAACACAATTTCTTTAACCGACATTTATTCAACATTGTCACAAATTTTAAATCACCCGCAAATACCGGGAAGCGGGGAAGATAGTTTTAGTTTTTATCCGCTTTTAAACGGGAATGGTTCACAATATTCGAGGGTGCCGGTTATTCATCATTCAGTGAGTGGAATGTTTTCCATTAGAAAAGGCGATTGGAAATTGGTGCTGGGAAATGGTTCTGGTGGTCGCGAACAACCCAAAGGAAATGCATTTGAAAAACCATATCAGTTATTCAATTTAAAAGAAGATTTAAGCGAAAAAAATAATGTAATTGAGAAATATCCTGAAATTGCTGCTGAATTAGAAAAAGAATGTTTGACAATAAAAGGGGAGGATTAAGAAAGTTCAGAGTTCAGGGTTTAAAGTTTAAAGTAAATTCGATACAATTTAAAATATTGATTAATCAATAATAAATCCACAATTGTAAATGTCAACAGATCCTTATAAAAGAACAGCGGCGGGTATTAAGCCTGCACCAACTTCATTTTTTGGCAAACTAAAATATTTGGGGCCAGGATTTGTTTTGTCAGCTTCGGTAGTTGGTTCCGGAGAATTGATTTCAACCACAACACTCGGGGCAAAAGCAGGTTTTGTAACTTTTTGGGTGATTATAGTAAGTTGTTTTGTAAAAGTTGCTATTCAACTCGAATTTGGGAAACAAGCAATTCGCACCGGCGAAACGGTGATGACATCGTTAAATCGTTTAGGTGGTCCACGTTTTGGCAAACGTAAAGCCAACTGGAGTTTATGGACGTGGTTGATTCTTTGGCTTTTCAAACCACTTCAACTGGGAGGCATAATTGGAGGAGTTGCAATTACTTTAAATATGGCTTTCCCTTCAATTAGCATTACCTGGTTTGCGGTAATTGTTGGCATTGTTGTGGCAACTATGGTTTTTAAAGGGTACTATTCTTTTATCGAAAAAGTATCGGTCGTTCTTATGTTATTATTTACGGTATTCACAATGGTGGCTGTTTTTATGCTTCAAAATACAGATTATGCCTTTGTAATGGATGACGTTATTGAAGGAGTTCGGTTTAAACTCCCTGCGGCCACAGTTGGCTTTGCAATTGCTGCTTTTGGTTTAACCGGAGTTGGCGGCGACGAAATTGTAGCTTATAATTATTGGTGCCTCGAAAAAGGATACGCACGTTTTACAGGCCCTTATGAAAATACCGAAGAATGGAGGAAACGTGCAAAAGGTTGGATTAAAGTAATGAACATGGATGCCATTTTATCTATGGTTGTTTACACCTTGGTTACAGCAGCATTTTATCTACTTGGTGCAGCAGTTTTATACCAACGAGGAGAAATACCTGCTGGCTTTGAAATGATTGAAACTTTATCGAAAATGTACACCGGAGCTTACGGTCCGTGGGCGAAAAGTTTTTTCCTGTTTGGTTCTTTTATGGTGCTTTTCTCTACTTTGTTTTCCGCGCTTGCCGCACGAACCCGCATTTTTTCAGACCTTTTTGGACAAGTTGGATGGATCGATTTCTTCAACCTAAAACAACGAAAAAGGACGGTTGCAATTTCAGCCTGGGTTTTTCCATTGTTATGGGTAATTGCTTTGGTATGGGTTAGACTGCCGGTAATAATGGTTACCATTGGCGGAATAATAACCTTTTTTATGCTCCTGATTATCGTTTATGCAGGATTACATTTCAGGTATAAACAAAAACAATACGGATTGGAATCTTCTAAATTTTACGATGTTGCTTTGTGGGTAAGTTGCATCGTTATATTTCTTGTGGGTTTTTACGGGGCTGTTTCACTTATTTAAAATCAAAACATATTATTGCATAACACCTTAATAATTTTTGGTACTAAAAAATATAATCATATTTTCGTGTTCGTACACGGAAAAGAAATTTAAATAACTTTAACCAACAATAATGAAACTAGGAAAATACAGTTTTGGTGTGGGGGACCGCTTTAACCACCAAGGTCAGGCGCAATTAAGGGCACTTATTAAAGCTAATTCGAAGGGTGTTGAAGTAACACCAGTTTGGAATAAATCGAACCGGGAGCACGATATTGTGCATTCAGAACCGGAGGGGACCCGAATTGAGGCAGATGAAGCCGTTAAAACATTAGGTTGGGAGGAAGCTTATTGTGTTGATGCAGATCATATTAATTTGTCAAATGTTGACCGTTTTATTGAACATTCAGATTTTTTTACCCTCGATGTTGCTATGTACATCGGAAATGAATCTCCAGTTGAAAATGTTGAAGCATTCAAAAAATCATGTGCAGTATTAGGCGGAGAAGTTAATATTCCCGGAATAGCTGAACCGATTATTGTAACTGATGCTTTGTTAGATGAAGTCTCAGGGAAATACCTGGCTGCTGTTAAGGAGGCAGGAAAAATTTACAGGCACATAGAATCGGTAAAAGGTGCAGGTAATTTTGTCACCGAAGTTTCAATGGATGAAGTGGAAGAGCCACAAACTCCGGTTGATATGTTTTTCATTATGAAAATGATTGCTGATGAAAAAATTCCCGCACAAACAATTGCACCAAAATTTACTGGTCGTTTTAATAAAGGTGTGGATTACGTTGGAGATGTGGAACAGTTTACAAAAGAGTTTGAACAGGATGTTTTGGTAATTGATTATGCAGTAAAAGAATTTGGACTTCCTGAAGATCTGAAAATGAGTGTTCATTCGGGTTCAGATAAATTTACTATTTATCCGATAATGGCTGAAATTATTAAAAAATACGATAAAGGTCTGCACGTAAAAACTGCAGGAACAACCTGGCTCGAAGAGGTTATTGGATTGGCAATTTCAGGTGATGAAGGATTAGTAGTTGCGAAAGAAATCTACTCAAAAGCATTGGCAAGAAAAGATGAACTTTGTGCTCCTTATGCCGATGTTATTGATATTGATGATGCCCAACTTCCAACAGCAGACGAAGTTGAAGGATGGACTGGTGAAAAATTTGGAAATACTTTGCGCCATATTCCTTGGCATCCCGATTACAACTTAAATTTCCGACAACTAATTCATGTTGGATATAAAGTTGCTTCCGAAATGGGTGAAAAATATACCGGGCTTCTGGAAAAATATGCCGATGTTGTTGGTAGTTGCGTTGAAGAAAATATTTACGACCGCCATTTAAAAAGATTATTTGATTTATAAAAACTATGTGTACTATGTGTCTATTGTGGTAAAAGAAGAACCACATAGGCACATAGCTCACAATAGAAAAGCATAAGAATCATGAAAAAATTTATGGATGAAAATTTCCTGTTGCAAACAAAAACTGCACAGGATTTATATCACAACCACGCGGCAAAAATGCCCATATTTGATTATCACTGTCACATAAATCCGCAAGAGATTGCCGACGACAAACGATATGAAAACATGACTCAAGTGTGGTTATACGGCGACCATTACAAGTGGCGTGCGATGCGTACTAATGGCGTCGATGAGAAATATTGCACTGGAGATGCTTCAGACTGGGAAAAATTTGAAAAGTGGGCCGAAACGGTTCCTTATACTTTAAGGAATCCACTGTATCACTGGACTCATTTAGAATTGAAAAAATTCTTTGGAATTGATAAAGTTTTGAGTCCGGCAACTGCAAAAGAAATATGGGGCGAATGCAACGCCAAATTACAAACACCCGAATATTCGAGTCGGAATATTATCCGAATGGCAAATGTAGATACCATTTGTACAACCGATGATCCGATTGATTCGCTGGAATTTCACAAGCAAATTAAAGATGATGGTTTTGAAATTGCCGTTTTACCTGCCTGGCGACCAGACAAAGCAATGGCAGTTGAAAATGCAGAATCTTATAACGAATATATCGATAAACTTGCAGACGCAGCAGATTCAACAATAAAAACGTTTTCAAGTTTTATTGCTGCAATTGATAAAAGACATCAGTTTTTCCACGACAATGGGTGTCGTTTGTCAGATCACGGGTTAGAAACTTTTATTGCTGAAGATTATACTGAATCTGAAATTGAACAAATTTTCGATAAAGTTAGGGGTGGAACAGATTTATCTTCAGAAGAAATATTAAAGTTTAAATCGTGCATGTTGTACGAATTTGGAATTATGGATCATTCCCGTGGCTGGACTCAGCAATTCCATGTTGGCGCATTAAGAAATAACAGTACCCGACTTTTCAATAAACTCGGTGCCGACGTTGGTTTAGATTCAATTGGCGATTTCGAAATTGCCAAGCCCTTGTCGAAATTTCTGGACCGGCTGGATATGAAAAACCAGTTGGCTAAAACCGTTTTATATAATCTGAATCCGCGCGATAACGAATTGATGGGAACAATGATTGGTAATTTTCAGGATGGTTCGGTGCCTGGGAAAATGCAATTTGGTTCAGGGTGGTGGTTCCTCGATCAAAAAGACGGTATGGAAAAACAGATGAATGCACTTTCTAATTTGGGTTTGTTAAGTCGTTTTGTTGGAATGTTAACCGATTCCCGAAGTTTCCTTTCTTACACCCGTCATGAATATTTCCGTCGTACATTATGTAATTTATTGGGTAACGATGTTGAAAATGGCGAAATTCCTTATGATATGGAATTATTGGGGAACATGGTGGAAAATATTTGTTTCAACAACGCCAAAGAGTATTTTAATTTTTGAGATAAAGTGATTGATTTTTAATGAAAATGTATGAATATTTTTAGAGAAATGTATCTTAGCAATCGATTGCAATGAAATTTTTCTAAGATTTGAAATATGAATAATAGAGTAATTACATTCGGTGAAATAATGTTGCGACTTGCAACACCTGATTATTTGCGCTTTTCACAAAGCAGACAATTAACAGCTACATTTGGTGGTGGAGAGGCAAATGTTGCAGTTTCGTTGGCCAATTACGGAATCCCTGTTGATTTTGTTACCCGGCTTCCAAAAAACGATATTGGACGTTCATGCAAAATGGAGTTGCAGAAATATGGAGTTGGCATTGATAAAATTATATATGGTGGCGAACGTCTCGGAATCTATTTTTTGGAAACGGGTGCTGTGAGCCGCGGAAGCAAAGTGGTTTACGACAGAGCTCATTCTGCAGTTTCCGAAATTAAGCGTGGAATGATTGATTGGGACAAAGTTTTTGAAAGGGCCAACTGGTTTCACTGGACAGGGATTACTCCTGCTATTTCACAAAGTGCTGCAGACGTTTGTCTTGAAGCCATTCAAAAAGCAAATGAAATTGGTGTAACAGTTTCATGCGATTTGAATTACCGTAAAAACTTATGGAATTTTGGGAAAACGGCTGGCGAAGTTATGCCTGAATTGGTTGCCGGAACTGATATTATTCTTGGAAATGAAGAGGATGCGGAAAAGGTTCTTGGAATAAAACCTGATGGAGTTGATGTAACTGGTGGTCATGTTGATGGTGCTGCGTATGAATCCGTTTCAAAACAGATTATGAAACAGTTTCCACGATGCAAAAAAGTAATTACAACTTTGCGTGGTTCAGTAAATGCCAACCACAATAGTTGGTCAGGTGTACTTTGGGACGGAGAAAAACTGTTTGAAGCACCAACCTATGAAATTACGCACATTGTTGATCGGGTTGGTGGAGGCGATTCATTTATGGGCGGTTTAATTTATGGTCTGCTAACGTACAAAAATAACGACCCAAAAGCTTTACATTTTGCAGTAGCTGCTTCGTGTTTAAAACATACAGTTTATGGAGATTTCAATCAGGTAACTGTTGATGAAGTAGAAAAATTGATGGGAGGAGATGCATCGGGAAGAGTGGCACGATGAAAAGTAAAAAGTAGAAAGGCAAAAGGTAAAAGAGGAAAAGATTTTATTTTGATACATTTTGAGGACTTATTTAGAATATAAATTAAATACTACATTTAATGAGAAATGATTTACCTGATCGATTGTTTGATTTTGCTGTTCGAAATGTAATGTTTATGAAAAATCTTCCCGGTGAGCCTGAATTTAACAATATTCGTTATCAATTATCCAAATCTGCAACATCTCCCGGAGCAAATTATGAAGAAGCGCAAGCAGGATCTTCAAAAGCTGATTTCATTTTTAAAACTGAAATTTCTTTGAGAGAAATGCGAGAAAGCAATTATTGGATTAGAATTATTGAAGCAACCCTTATACATGGTAGTGATGCGACGAAAGAATTAGTTTATTTGAAAAATGAATCAACAGAATTAAAAAAGATTTTAGGAAGTATTGTTGTTAAATCAAAATCTAATCGATAAATACGATTAAATTACTTTTGATTTTTAACTTTTAATTTTCTACTTGAATTATGGCACGATTTACAAGAATAGAAGTTGCACTTAAAATGAAAGAAACAGGGATGATTCCGGTGTTTTATAATTCAGATATTAAGGTGTGTAAAAATGTTGTTAAGGCTTGTTATGAAGGTGGTGTTCGTGTATTTGAGTTCACCAACCGTGGTGATTTTGCATCGTTGGTTTTTGCCGAATTAAATAAATGGGCAATTGAAGAATGCCCTGAAATGATTATGGGTGTCGGTTCGGTAATTGACCAGGGAACGGCAGCAATGTATATCGCTTTGGGTGCAAATTTTATTGTTTCGCCTTTAATAGATGAAGGAACTGCAAAAGTTTGTAATAAACGAAAGGTGTCGTGGAGTCCGGGTTGCGGTTCGGTTACCGAAATTGGCC
>Ga0209249_1001943_pt1 | contig 18043 bp, 9 predicted proteins | sample SaaInlV_200m_DNA_4_FD_184653 | JGI IMG/M metagenome (GOLD analysis project Ga0209249, IMG submission 184653) | Marine microbial communities from expanding oxygen minimum zones in the Saanich Inlet - SI037_S3LV_200m_DNA (SPAdes) (version 2) | ecosystem: Environmental > Aquatic > Marine >...
GACCTCCCCAGGTAAAAACGCTTTCCTTCGTCCGATGCCTGCAGTATCTACTATCTGAAATTTGTTGGTCAGGGGCATTACAAAGATGTGCTTGCTTACCCATTTCAAACAGCCTCATATACTATTTATTCACAACAGTGTTTATTTTAATTGTGTTCATGAGCTCCCTTTGGTCGGTTCTATTCGTCAGTACCGGAGTTTGTAGTCTCGCTTCCTTCAGATGTAGCTTCACAGCTACCACCCTTGCGACTTACTAACAGGCTTCACCAACTTACCTGTAAGAGACTTTCACTCTCTGGAAATATTTAATGCCTACCCAAATTGAATATCAATTTTTATTTTCAAAAAATAATTTGTATTTTTCAAATTTTTATTGAACATCAAGGTGGGTGTCCGCATACGCTTATGCTGGGCACACACATGCTGTATAAATCATTAAATGAACCGATTCATACAGCTATCCGTTACAGCCAATATTACAGAACGTCATGCAAATAAATGGAGAAATTGAATGAATACTAAATTTGAGATAATAAACAACCATGTTAATCAGATTGAGTTAATTGATACTCATGAGCATCTAATTGATGAATCTGAACGATTGAATTGTGTGAAACCATTTATTCAGTGTGATGATTGGACAACGATTCTTGGATTGTACACGAAATTTGATTTTGTATCATCAGGAATGAAACAAAAAGAAATAGAACTAATTTCATCTCAAGAAATCCTTCCGCTTGAGAAATGGAAGATTATTCAACCTTATTGGAGTCAAATTAAATATACAGGATGTGGACAGGTAATTCAACATACAATAAATGATTTATATGGTATTTCGGAATTACAGGAAAAATCAATACCTGAACTGCAAGAGAAATATATAAGTTACAGAAAAAAAGGTTTTTATAAGGAAACTCTGAAACGAGCAAATATTAAATATTGCATCGTAAATCCACCAGGACGACCTTTTAAAGAAACAGAACTGCCAAACCTTTTATATCAAGACATTGATGCAATGGGTATGATAAGAATGGACTTTGAAAAACTAAATGAAAATATTATTCCTCAAATTACCGAGTTAAATGACTGGCTGGAAATTATAAATTGGTGGTTTGACAAATACGCTGATAATGCAGTTGGTGTAAAAGTTGGAATTGCTTATTTTAGGCGACTGGATTTTAATAAAACAACTATTGAATTAGCCAACCCATTATTTTCAAAGAAAATTGAAGGAAAAAAGCTAAGTGAAACTGAGGAAAAAACATTACAAGACTACTTGTTCTGGTATGTCATAGATTTGGCTACTAAAAACTGTTTACCTGTAAAATTTCACACAGGACATCAGGCAATGAATAATTTTATGAACCTTGAAAATATCATGTTCAACCCATCGGACTGTGCAAACCTGTGCCGTTTGAGCCCCGCTACTAAATTTATATTTTATCATATTTCCTATCCTTATTATGAACCAATGGTATCCTTGACCAAACATTATTCAAATGCAATAATTGATATGTGTTGGTCATGGACAATTAATCCAATTGCATCAATAGACTTCTTGAAAAAATACATCATGACATCTCCTATCAATAAGATTATGGTGTTTGGAGGGGATGACTTGTATATCGAGAATTTGATTGGACATGCAAAATTAGCAAGGATTGGAATTTCAAAAGCACTTTCAGATTTAATTCAAGAAAAATGGATTTCAGAAAACGATGTATTTGAGATTGCGGATAAAATAATGAAGAAAAATGCAGAGGAAATATATGACATCTAATAAAAACATACTGGCTGTAATCGAGTAGGCGGCTGATGGCAAAATAGCCACCAGTGCACCTCTCACACCACTAAGCGTACGGGTCTCGTACTTAGCGGTTCATCAAGCAAAAGAAAATTTGAGTTGATACTCAGATGGAAAAGTTCTTCGAGAAATTTGAAAATGTTGAGAAAAGGAAGTGAAGGTTTTTAATAGATTTTTGCAATACTTTTCTTGTTTCCTTGCTCGGAATGGTTGCTAACCAAAAGTACTTTCTGGATTTTGCTTGATAATTCAAATAATTCTTTTACAGAAAATTCATTTTTTTATCCATCTTTACATTTTTAAGTAATTAATAAAGATGATCTTACGAGATTATTACTGAATTACTTCCCAGAGTAGAAACAAAAAATTGTTATATCAATTAATTTTAGAAAGTAGAAATAATCGAGTATGCCTAAAAATCCTTAGAAATATCAAATCAAGTTTTATAAACATTGGTAAGAAGAATGGAAAGTTGCAAATAAATCAATTAATCCAATGGGAGAAAAAACAAATCTTAGTATTGAAGAGAATCTACAGATTCTAAAACTATAGATACTGCACATAGTAATATCAAAGAAATAATTGAATAGTCGAAGATCCTATCAAATTTATGATTATATGATGCTTTTGTAACTAAATTATAGAAATTATGCTTCATCGGATTGCTTTAAAACTTTGATATATACAGCCAAAATCCTACATTTTGGTGGAATTTCAAATGAAACTACAATGATCTACCTACATATCTAAGAAACCCGAAAATAAAAACAAATGAAAATGAAATTTGAGACTATGATTTAATTTATAAAATCGTTATATTTGAAAAATGAAATTAGAAATAGTTCAATTGATAAAGAAATATACGGAATTTTTCAGATATACCAATGTTGAGCACTAAGCTTAAATAAAACGCTAATGAGAAAATTAATATAGATAACATTTCTGATATGAACAAAGAAATAAAACAAATAAGAATCGTTTTCATTTCCTTTATTGCAGGAATGACAATTCTATCATGTGTTTCCTTATTTTGGAATATTAATAAAGAGTATAGAATGATTAACGAATATGCTAAGATTGAAGGTGAAGCGAGTTTTAATAAAGATTTGCTATATCGTAGTTGGGCAGCGGGTCATGGTGGTGTTTATGTTCCAATTACAGAATTAACCACACCAAATCCTTATTTAAATTTTATTAAAGACAGAGATATTGTAATAAAAGGAACTGAAAAAGAATTGACTTTAGTAAATCCTGCATATATGACAAGGCAGGTATTCACCCTTGCAAAAGAACAATATGGAGTCAAAGGTCATATAACAAGTTTAAACCCTATACGACCTGAGAATAAAGCAGATGTTTGGGAAACATTCGCACTTAATCTTTTTGAAAAGGGCAAAACTGATGAATATAGCAGTATTGAAACAATAAATGGAATCGAATATTTGCGTTTTATGCATGTTATGAAAGTTGAAAAAAAATGCCTAAAATGTCATTCCAAACAAGGATACAAATTGGGAGATATTCGCGGCGGAATAAGTGTTTCTGTACCGATGGAAAAATATAATCAAGCTGCAAAATTAAAGATTAGTAATTTAGTAATTGGACACTTTTCATTGTATATAATCATTTTTATTCTCAGCTTTTTTGGATTCAGACTCTACAAAAAAGAATTATTAAAGCGATATCTGATACAAGAAAGAATTATTATAAGTGAAAAAAAACTTCAAAAACAAAATGAAGAATATGAAACTATCAATAAAAATCTAATTCAAGCTAAAGGTAAGGCAGAAGAAAGTGATCGTCTAAAATCAGCATTCCTTGCCAATATGAGCCATGAAATACGTACACCTATGAATGGTATTCTGGGCTTTACAGATTTATTAAAGGAACCGGAATTAAGTAGTGACGAACGGGATAAATTTATAGAAATAATAGGGAAAAGCGGGAATCGTATGCTAAATACGGTTAATGACATCATTAACATTTCAAAAATTGATGCCGACCAGGTAGAAATATCAAAAACCGATCTTAACATTAATGAAGAAATAGAAAACCAATTTGAGTTTTTTGATAAGGAGGCTACTGCCAAAGGAATAGAATTAAGGCTTATAAATAAGCTGCCGCAGCAGAGCATCATTATTTCAGACAAAGTAAAAATAAACTCAATCATTTCTAACCTGATAAAAAATGCTATTAAGTACACTGATAAGGGGAGCATAGAAATTCTATGCAATAAAAAAGGATCGAAGCTTGAATTTAATATCACAGATACCGGAATGGGAATTCCCGAAAATAGGATTCATTCCATTTTCAATCGTTTTGAACAGGCAGATATTGAAGACACAAGGGCTCTTGAAGGTTCAGGATTGGGTCTTGCTATTTCAGAAGCCTATGTTGAGATGTTGGGTGGTAATATTGGTGTTGATTCAGAACCGGGAAAAGGTTCTACATTCTATTTTACTCTACCGTGGATCGAAAAACAAGAAAAGCCAGAACACATAAAGGAGAAAGAAGTATTAAACACAGCTAGCAATAATCAAATTAACATCTTAATAGCCGAAGATGACGATATCAGTTTTGAACATCTCGAAATTGTCCTAAATAATATAGCAAAAAGCATAGCCAGAGCTGTAAATGGAAAAGAAGCCATTGAGTATATGAAGAACAATAAAGATATTGATTTGGTACTTATGGATGCTAAAATGCCAGTGATGGATGGTTATACAGCAACAACAGAAATCCGTAAATTCAATAAAGATGTAATTATTATTGCACAAACAGCATATGCCATTGAAGGAGACAAAGAAAAAGCAATTGCAGCAGGTTGTGATGATTATATTTCGAAACCTATAATAGCAGATAATCTGATAAGAAAAATTATAGAATACATAAAGAAACAATGATTAACTGGCTCTAATATCATATAATTTAAAGACCTATTAGACCACAAAAATGCAAGTAGTTTGGTATTTTTCAGCATTTAATAAATTGGCAAAATGTATGAATACTTCCGCTCAATTGAGTTTTAAAACAGCGTTGGAACAAGCCACTTATATTTCAGCGGAAAAGTATTAAGCAATATAGTTTGGAAAGATAGTAGCAGGCTAAAAAGCATTTTAAGGAAAGTAGAAAATGCAATTAGAGATTGAATATTTGCAAAAAGAATTAAAAAACAAATCACTAAATTTGCACAAAACCTGAGGAAGTCGGATTTTGTAAATTATTGATTATGTATAATATAGGTTGAGCTTAGACGAGATAACAAAGAAAAATAAGACTGAGAAATTATTAACCGGAATTCATCAAAAATGAAATTAAAGACAGCAATCATAATAATACTAATAATTGCCTCTACAGGAGCGTGGTCGCAAACTATAGTTGATAGCAGCAAAATTGTAAGGATACTAACATTTAATATTCTTCATGGTGCAACTACAAAAGGAGATTTTAATTTAGATCTAATTGCTAAGGTAATTAAAAATGCAAATCCCGATTTTGTTGCCATGCAGGAGGTTGATTTCAAAACAAATAGAGCTAAAAAGTACGACCTAACAATGGAATTAGCCTGGCGGACAAAACTAATTCCTCTATTTGGCAGAGCGATGCCATACGATGATGGTGAATATGGGGAAGGGATATTGTCTAAATATACAATTCTACAAAGCAGAAATGTAGCTCTACCCTATACTTTTGGAAACGAACCAAGAACAGCATTGGAAATAACAACAATTATTAATTCAAAAGATACCATATCCTTTATTGGAACGCATTTAGATCATACAAAGGATGAAAAAGACAGGCTAGCTCAGGCAAGAAAAATCAATGAAATATTTTCCTCGAATAAATATCCCACTATTTTGGCAGGCGATTTAAATGCTGAACCGGGAAGTAAAACGATAAATATTCTTGAAGAAATGTGGACGGCTTCATACAATAAGGATAGTATAGTCTATACCTACCCTTCCGATTATCCTATCAAAAAAATTGATTACATAATGTTTTATCCGAGAAATAGGTGGAAAGTACTTGAAAAAAAGATTATTCAGGATAGCATTGCATCAGATCATTGTGCCTATCTGGTAATTATTGAGCTATTGGATTAATAAAAAAGTATATGTATCAATAATCACATTAGCTATATTTTGCAAAACACAAATCAAAAAAATGATTCAGAGTTATCTCAATATTTAATATATTTACGGAAAATTTGGAATTTGGTATGATATTAAGGATGGTGAAATATATTGAATGATATCTTGTCATATATAATTAGTCTATGGTAAACACTATAATGCAATGTTTAAAACTATGAATATGCAAAAGCTCTCATATTTAAGAAATCTATTTCTATGAAAAATCCAAGGGTAACTTGTAAGAATATTGAAGCATTTTCAGCAATATATATTTATATATTTTTATTTGGTTATAGCCTGTATAATTATGTGCAAAATTCTGAAAAAATACAAAAATTACTTAACATCATTAAAAGTTCTCGGCATGATATTATAGAAGCTCGAACGTTGATGTTTTTAGGAAACATATACGAATTATTTGTAGTAATTAATTACAAATTTAAATTAAATGAGAAAGGTGAAACCGACAGATTCATTGAAGCTTTACCTGAGCTCAACACTTCATTAATAAATTTAATCACAGAAATTAAATCAAAACTTATCTTTGATGCAGAAAAAAAAGAGACTGAAATTGACATAAAAACAATTAAAAACTTAATCCCTAAACTGAAAGAATTACTTGAAAAGAAAAATCCAAAAGCCAAAGCTTTAATTAAGGAGCTTGAAAAAGCTGGATTAGCAGGAGAAATATTTGATGAAATAAAGAAAAAGCTAAGTAAATATGATTTTAATGTAGCTTTATTATTAATCGATAAATTATCAATTTAACAATAATTAAAAGCAACCGAATATGTCATTACCAAAAATAATATCAGTTGTATTAATTGCAATTGCATCTATAACATTTAATGTGCGATATGCCATTGGACAAGCAGGTCTTGATTCATTACATAGTATTTGGAACGATACTGATAAGCCTGATACAATCCGCCTTGATGCAATTATCAAAATAGCAATAGAAAGTAGTAAGAAATATCAGCATGACAGTGCTATCAATTTTTCTCAATTGCAATTTGACTTTGCCAAAGAAAAGGGATTAAAAGAGCATATGGCAGGTGCCTTAAACACAATGGCAAAAAGTTTTTACTTTAAGAGTGAATACTTGATTTCCATTAACTACTATACACAATGTATAGCCATATTGGAAGAATTAGGAGATAAAATGGGAATTGCTACTAGTGTAAGTCATATTGGAACTAATTTTTACAGACAGGGTGATTACTCCAGCGCCTTTGAAAATTATACTCGCAGTTTAACTATTTATGAAGAACTAGGAGACAAAAAGGGATCCGCTAACACCTTAATGAACATTGGGATTATTTATTATGTACAGGGCGATTATGCCACGGCAATTGACTATTATACCCGCAGTTTAATCATCAGGGAAAAAATAGAAGATAAATATGGGATAGCTTATAGTTTACTTAACATTGCCATTATTTATACTGTGATGGAAGATTACATCAAGGCAAAGGAGTATAATATTCGCTGTTTAAGCATCAACAAAGAGCTAGGAAATAAAAATGGAATTGTACATAGCTTATATAATATTGGTAGTAATTTTTACAGTCAGAGCGATTATTTAAATGCTTCAGACTATTTTTCACGATGTTTAAAAGTTGCGGAAGAGATTGGGTATAAAGAATATGCAGCCCTTTCCTTTTATGGTTTGGGTGGTATTAAAAGTATGCTGAATGAACTTTCTGCTTCAAATGACTATTACAAAGAGGCTCTAACTATATTTGAAAAAACTGGAAGCAAAGGAAATATTGTTAGTGTCTTAAACAATATTGGAATTAATTATAAGAAACAGGGCAAAAATCAAGAAGCAATTTCATACGGTGCACGTGCCCTAACCATAGCAAAAGAGATAGGAGATGCCAGAGAAATACAGAATGCTGCAAAAGCCTTATACAATGCTTACAAATCCGCTGGCAGAAATAAACCAGCTTTAGAAATGTATGAACTTTATATAGCAACAAGAGACAGCATTAATAGTGAAAAGAATCAGAAAGAGGTTATTCGGCAAAAGTATGAATATGATTATGAAAAACAGGCTATAGCAGATAGTGTAGCTTATGTTCAAACACAAGAAGTCCAGGACGCCAAGCTTGAAAAATCCAGAATCTTACAATATGCTTTAATTGGTGGGGCGACTTTGTTACTGGTATTTCTGGGATATGTGTTCAATAGATATCGGATGACTCAAAGGCAGAAATTAATAATCTCTGAGCAAAACAAGGAACTTGCAACTGCAACAAAACATGCAGAATCAGCAAATAATGAATTGAAAACTAAATCCAAAGAGTTGGAAAAATTTAATAATGCGATGCTGGATAGAGAAATGAGGATTATTGAGTTGAAGAAAGAGGCTAACAACTTGGCAAAAACGAATAATACTGATATTCCTTACCCGGAAGTTGAGGACGTTTAGTATAATTAATTATGAATTCAAAAAGAACATTATGAAATATAAAATCACTCTTCTTGCTATTTTTATCAGCATTGGTCTGAGTTCCATAGGTCAGGTTAATATTGACTCCTTATGGAATGTATGGAACGACACTAACCAGCCTGACACCACTCGTTTAAAAGCAATACACGATATAGCCAAGGAAGGCTATTCCTATTCACAACCCGACAGTGCTTTCTATTTTGCACAAATGGGATATGACTTTGCAAAAAGCAAGGGATTAAAAAAACAGATGGCAGACGCTTTAAGCCTCCAGGGAATGTGTTCTTATTACAAGGGTAACTTAACCATTGCTAGTGACTACCATAAACGATCTTTGGCAATTCAAGAAGAAATTGGGAATATGAAAGGAATAAGTGTATCCCTTCATAATATCGGGATTAATTACCATGTAGAGGGGGATTATGTCAACGCCCTAAATTATTATAGGCGCAGTTTAACTATCAACGAAAAAATTGGAAACAAGAATGGAATTGCTATGACCCTTGGAAACATCGGGATGATTTATCGTGATCAAGGGGATATTGCCAACGCCCTTGACTGTTATACGCGCAGCTTAGCCATCAATGAAAAAATTATGAATAAAAGGGGAATTGCTTTCGCCCTATCGGGCATTGGGAATATTTATAATGACCATGGGGATTACTCAACTGCCATTGACTATTATAACCGCAGTATAGCCTTCAGTGAAGAAATTGATGATAAACGTAGGATTGCTTTTTCCTTAGTGAACATCGGGATGGTCTATTATAAACAGGGCGATTCCGCAAGAGCCTTAGACTATTATACACGCAGTCTAACCTTATTCGAAGAAATTGAGACCAAACAGGGTATTGCTCAAACCTTAAAAAGAATGGGGGATGTTCATTATGAACAGGGTGATTACGCAAGTGCGATAGCTTACAACAGCCGCTCGCTATCCATAGCACAAGAGATCGGTCTTGCAGAAGAGACAAGGGATGCCGCTCAAGCCCTTTATGAGTTATATAAAGCCACGAATAGGCAAAAACCAGCCCTGGAAATGTACGAGCTTTACATAACAACAAGAGACAGTATTAATAGTGAAGAAAACCAGAAAGAGGTTATCCGTCAAAAATATAAATATGAATATGATAAACAGGCAATAGCTGATAGCGTAGCTTATATTCAAGTGCAAAAAGTACAGCAAGCCAAACTTGAAAAATCTAAAACACAACAACTTGCATTGATTATAGGTGTGATTTTGTTACTGGTATTTTTGGCCTATATGTACAATAGATTTCGTGTAACCCGAAAACAGAAATTAATAATCTCAGAACAGAATAAGGAACTTGCAACTGCTACAGAACTTGCAGAAACAGCAAACAGTGAATTGCAAACTAAATCCGAAGAGTTGGAGAAGTTTAACACTGTAATGCTGGATAGAGAAATGAGAATTATTGAGTTGAAGAAAGAGGTTAATAATTTGGCAAAAACTAATGACACTGGAACTCCCTATCCTGAAATTGGGGATAAATAAAAAGTAGAATTAAAGATGAACTCAAAAAGAATTATATGAAAAAGAAAATTACTCTTTTTGCTATATTTATCAGCATTGGTCTGACCTCCATATGTCAGATAAACCTTGACTCCCTGTGGAATGTATGGAACGATAATACTAGGCCTGATACCATTCGCCTTGACGCAATTAATAAATTAGCACAGGAAAGCAAAAAAAAATATCAGTATGACATAGCTTTTAATTATGCTAAATCACAGTTTGATTTTGCCAAATTAAAAGGATTAAAGAAACATATGGCTTTTGCCCTTTACACCATGGGTGCGAGTTCTTATTTCAAAAGTGAATACTTGAATGCCATTGATTATTTTACACAATGTATAGACATCAGAAAAGAAATTGGTGGTAAAAACGTTATTGCTTCTTGCTTGACCTATATTGGAATTAATTATTATACTCTGGGTGATTACTCCAGTGCCCTAGAATATTATACTCAAAGTTTAACAATCTATAAAGAATTAGGCTCTACAAGGGGAATTTCAACAACCAACTTAAACATTGGAATTATTCATTTTGAAAGGGGTGATTACAGCACTGCAATTGACTATTATACTCGCAGCTTAGTCATGCAAGAAAAATTAGATGATAAGCAAGGGATTTCCTATTCATTATCTAACATTGCTATTATTTATAGTAAGATGGGTGATTACATCACAGCAAGTAACTATTATACTCGTAGTTTAGGCATCTTAGAAGAAATAGGCGATAAAAAAGGAATTTCTAATGCATTGTATAACATTGGGAGTAATTTTCTCAAACAAGGTGAATATATCAAATCCATAGAAAACTATTTAAGTTGTTTAAAGATTTCAGAAGAAATTGAAAACATAGAATATAAAGCATTATCATATAGGGGTATAGCTGATAACAAAAGTGAACTTCATGAGTTTAATGTTGCAATTGAATATTACACTCGAGCCTTAGATATCTTTGACAAAATTGGGGATAAAAAAAACATAAGTTCTACCTTAATCAACATCGGAATTAACTATAAAAAACTTGGCAATAATCAAGAAGCAATTACATATAGCAATCGTGCACTGAACTTAGCAAAAGAGATGGGTCATACTTTAGAAACAAGGAAATCTGCAAAAATATTATATGATGTTTATAAATCTATCGGTAAGAACAGGATGGCTTTAGAAATGTACGAGCTTTACATTACAAAAAGAGATAGCCTCGACAGTGAAACAAACCAAAAAGAAGTTATTCGACAAAAGTATAAGTATAATTACGACAAAAAAGCCATAGCTGATAGCGTAACTTATCTCCAGGTCCAAAAAGTACAGCAAGCAAAACTCGAAAAATCCAGGATCCTACAATATGCTTTAATTGGAGGCGTGACTTTATTGCTTGTATTTCTGGGATATGTGTTTAATCGATTTCGGATAACCCAAAAGCAGAAATTGATGATTTCTGAACAGAATAAGGAGCTTGCAACTGCCACTAAACTAGCAGAATCAGCAAATATTGAGTTGCAAGCAAAATCTGAAGAGTTAGAAAAATTTAATAATGTGATGTTGGATAGAGAAATGAGAATTATTGAGTTGAAAAAAGAGACAAATAAAATGGTAATGGATAACAATATTGAACTTCCTTATCCTGAAGTTGGTGATGTGTAAAATGTATAAAATATACTTGATCGGAGTAAATATTTTTAAATTAAAGATATTAAGAAATGAATAAAAGTAAAAGAAGAAGGTTCACAAGGGTTTTTAGGGGAAATATAATCCCTATTATTCTTTTGGTATTATTAGTAATCACATTAGCTTTCCTTGGATTAAACCGATTAAAAGAAGATGCCCGCCAAAGAACTTTGGTTTCGCTAACAACAGTGCTTGAAGCAACTCATCAAACCATTTCCCAGGTATGGTTAAAAGGACATTTTTTAGACACTGAAGTTTGGGCTTCTGACGAAAATTTATTAAGTAATACTAAACAATTATTACAGTTAAGTAAAAATAATCAAGACATAATACATTCAAATGCACAAGTTGAAATAAGGAAATATTTTTCTGAGCTATTAAAACTACACTTTGCCTATGGAGTTTTTATTATCTCACCCGATTATTACAGTTTAGCATCCATGCGTGATGCCAACATTGGCACAATCAATTTAATTGCAAAGGCTTATCCTGACAGACTTAAAAAAGTATTTGAAGGAAACATACAATTCATACCTCCCATTTTCTCAGATGTTCCAATAGCAGATGAGAATGGGATTATGAAAGATGAATACCCTACCATGTTTATTGCAACACCAATAAAAGACAATAATGGAGAGGTAATAGCAGCCTTAACCATTCGCTTAAATCCTTTTGATGAATTTTCACTTATTGCACAATCAGGTAAGATTGGTTTGTCAGGAGAAACATATCTGTTTAATGAAAAGGCAATACTAATAACTAAAAGCAGATTCGATTCAGCACTTACTAAAATTGGATTATTGAAGGATGGCAATCCAAGTGTTTTACATATTAAGTTAACCGATCCGGGTGGTAATTTACTGGATGGTTATCAGCCTGGTAATAAAATTTCTGATCAGGAATTAACACTAATGGCACAAAGTGCAACAAATGAAAATGATGGAAATAGTACAGTTGCTTATAATGATTATCGCGGTGTTAAAGTTTGGGGGAAATGGTTCTGGGATCAAGAATTAAATATTGGCTTTGCAAGTAAGATAGATGAATATGAAGCATTAGAACTTTACCGTGAAGCAAGTATAACTATTATTGTTCTATGTGTTTTTTTAATTATCCTGATTTTAGCATCTTATATAATTATTATTAGAAATCAAAATAAAGCAACAGAAGCAGTAACAAAAAGTGAAAATTATTTGCGTGAAGTATTCGATAGTGCAGCAGATGCAATAATCACAACAGATAATATTGGAAACGTCATCTCATTTAATGATTCTGCATCAGCATTATTTGGATATAAATTTAAAGAAGTCAAGGGTAAAAACATTAATACTTTTATAGAGGAATCGTCTAAAAATTCATTTATCCGTGATTTAAAAAAATCCCGTGATAAAAAATTCATTGAAGAATTTAAATTTGGCCATGAATTTCCGGGCATTAAAAAGGATGGTTCAGAATTGGATTTACGAGTTGCCGTAAGTCTGATTAAACATTATAATAAATCTGTTTTTATTATTGGTTGTCACGATATTTCAGGATCAAAACAAGCAGCTTTAAAACTAAAGCAAGGACAAGAGGAATTAGCGAAAACAAATGCTGAAATGGAAAAGGCTCGTAAAGCAGCTTTAAGTATTATGCATGATACCGACAGGGAAAAGAAAAAGACAGCAAAAGCTTTAGCTGAATTGGAAGTTTCAACTGCCAATTCACGTAAACTTTCTCGAGCCATTGAACAAACCCCGGCGTCTGTAGTGATCACAGATAAAAATGGAAAAATCGAATATGTTAATCCAAAATTCACTGATATTACAGGCTTTGGATATGATGAAGCCATTGGCAAGAATCCTAGCATGCTGGACTCGGGCCAACATTCGAAAGAATTTTTCAAAGAACTTTGGGAGACTATTCTTGCAGGAAAAGAATGGCATGGTGAATTTCTAAATAAAAAGAAATCAGGGGAGCTTAATTGGCAATCAGCAAATATTGCCCCGGTAATAAATGACAATCAGAACATAACACATTTCGTATCCATCCAGGAAGATATTACGGATAAGAAAAAGAATGCTGAAGATCTTCATAAACTTTCCAGGGCTATAGAACAGACTCCGACCACTGTGGTTATTACGGATAAAGATGGAACAATAGAATATGTTAATCCTCATTTTGCTGAAGTTACTGGCTATTCATTCAATGAAGCAATTGGTCAGAATCCAAGAATACTCAAGTCTGGTAGTATACCTGATAACTTTTACAAAAAACTTTGGACAACCATAACAGCAGGTAATATTTGGCAGGGTGAATTTGAAAATAAGAAAAAAAGTGGTGAAATCTATTGGGAAATGGCTTCCATTTCTCCAATTAAGAACGATAAGGGTGAAATCACACATTTTGTTGCTGTAAAAGAGGATATAACTGATCGAATAAAAATTCAAAAAGAATTAGAAGCACGTGCTGGCAGGCTAGCCCATCAAAACAAAACACTTCAGGAATTAACCCAAGTAAACAACTATATAGATGTGGATCTTTTATCAGCTTATAGGTTAATAACAGAATATGCAACTATTGGATTAGGTAATGCTCGTTCGAGCATTTGGTTGTATAATGATGACCAGACATCACTAGAATGTATCGATCTTTTTGATTTTGAATCTAAAACAAGAAAGCATTCTTCGGGTCTAAAGCATAAAAAAGAAGACTATCCAAACTATTTTAGTGCATTATTAAAATCAAACCAACTTTCTGTAAATGATGCGCGGAAAGATTCCCAAACCAAGGAATTTACAGAAAGCTATTTAATACCCTTTGATATTTATTCAATGCTGGATATTCCTATTTGGTCACAAGGAAAAAGAATTGGGGTATTTTGTAACGAGGAAACTCAAAAACGTAGAGAATGGGAAACAGATGAAGAACTATTTGCTCGTTCAATTGTCGATTTTATTACCCTTGCCATTGAAACGGCCGAACGTAAAAATGCTCAGAAAACAGCAGAATCAGCCACAATCGCAAAAAGTCAATTTCTTGCTACCATGAGTCATGAAATCAGGACACCAATGAACGCTATTATCGGGTTAACAACTCTTGCCCAGAAAACCGAATTAAGCAAAAAACAGGAAGATTACCTTGGCAAGATTGACAGGTCAGCACATCTGCTATTAGGAATAATAAATGACATTCTTGATTTTTCCAAAATTGAAGCCGGAAAACTTGATATTGAAAAAGTAGATTTTGATCTGGATATTGTTCTCGAAAATGTATCTAACCTAAATGCCGGAAAAGCTCAGGATAAGGAAATAGAATTCATTGTTAAATTAGATAATGATTTGCCGCGGAATTTAATTGGTGATCCTCTTCGTATCAGTCAGATTCTTAGCAATTATTGTAGTAATGCTATTAAATTTACTGAAAAGGGAGAAATACTTGTTCAGGTTGAAATAGAAGAAAAGCTACCTGACAACAATCTTAAACTTATATTTGCCGTGAAGGACACAGGCATTGGACTAACACAGGAGCAACAAAACAAAATGTTTAAGGAATTCAGCCAGGCTGATAGCTCAACCACTCGTAAGCATGGCGGAACAGGTCTTGGGCTTGCAATATCCAAACGTCTGGCAGAAATGATGGGAGGTTCAACATGGCTGGAAAGTGAATTTGGAAAAGGTAGCACATTTTACTTTAGCGGAGTTCTCGGTGTTCAGTCAAAGCAAAAAGAAAATGTATTTAAAGTTTCTGATGATATCTCGAAACTTAGAGTACTTATTTGTGATGATAATGCAGAATTCAGACTATATCTGACTGAAGCAGTCTCAACATTTGGTATTAATTCAAACACGGTAAATTCCGGAATGGATTGTATTGAAGAGCTTAAGCAAAATGATTATGGACTGCTGATTATTGATTGGCTTATGCCCGAAATGGATGGGCTTGAAACAATAGAAAGAATCAAGAAAAATTCGAAAATATCTGAGATTCCAATTCTCTTGACAAGTTCATTTGGCGGTGAAGATATCATTAAAAAAGCATTCAAATTGGGTGTTTCTAATTATCTGACAAAACCATTTGCTTACTCCTCACTGTTTGATTCTATTATGGAAATATTTGGTAAGGAAATAAGAACATCCAGGAAAAGAGTAGTAAAAGGAAAGAAATATTCAGAACATATCAGGAATCTCACTGGTGCAAGAATCCTTTTAGTTGAGGATAATGAAATTAATCAGCAAGTAGCAAGTGAATTGTTAAGGGATGAAGGATTTATTGTTGAGATTGCCAATCATGGACAGGAAGCTGCAGATATGATAAAAGCATCAGGAGTGCCCTCAAAATATAGTTTAGCCTTTATGGATATCCAAATGCCCATTATGGATGGATATACAGCTGCGAAGGAGATTAGAAAATTGTCCCAGTACAAAGATCTGCCAATAATTGCAATGACTGCAGATGCAATGACAGGAGTAAGAGAAAAATGTCTGGAAATAGGAATGAACGATATGGTTAGCAAACCTATTGATCCGGATGAAGTTTTAGGAGCTTTGGTAAAATGGATAAAACCAAAGAAAAATCAAACCCTACCCAATACTAGAAGCAAATCTGAAATAAAAAAGGATTACTCAGAAATTGTAATTCCTAAGATAAAAGGATTAAATATTGCAAGTGCTCTTAAAAGGATTAACAATAAAAAGAAACTTTATAGAGATTTACTTGTTAAGTTTTGTAGTAATTACGAAAATTTTGTGAAGGAATTAAAATCAAATCTTAAAAATAAGGATTTTGAAACCGTTAAACGTCAAGTCCACACTCTCAAAGGAGTTACCGGAAATATAGGAGCAACTGATTTGCACAATTTTGTAAATAGAATTGAAGAATTAAACGAGAAAGGTGAAACTGACAGATTCATTGAAGCTTTAACTGAGCTCAATACTTTATTAATCAATTTAATCACGGAAATTAAAACAAAATTAAGCTTTGATGTAGAAAGTAAAGAAACTGAAATTGACATTAAAACAATTAAAGATTTAATTCCTAAACTGAAAGAATTACTTGAAAAGAAAAATCCAAAAGCAAAAATAATAATTCAAGAACTTGAAAAAGCCGGATTAGCAGGTACAGAATTCAATATTTTAGTTAAATCGATTCAAAAATATGATTTTAGAAAAGCAATTACAACACTAAACAATATTATAATCACTTTTAAATAATTATTATGAAAAGTTTATTTGAAAATACCATCTTAATTGTTGATGACACTCCGGACAATATTGACATCCTTATCGAAATCTTAGAAGATTTTGAAACACAAATAGCGATAAGTGGCAAAGATGCGCTTGAAACAGCTTTTGAAGATACTCCGGATTTGATTCTGCTTGATATAATGATGCCCGAAATGGACGGCTATGAAGTATGTCAAAAGTTGAGAGCAAATGAAAAAACCAAAGAAGTTCCTATTATTTTCTTAACTGCAAAAACGCAAAAGGATGATATTTTGAAAGGTTTCGAAGTAGGAGGACAGGACTATATCACCAAGCCTTTCGATGCACGTGAATTGATGGAAAGAGTGAAAACCCAGCTTGAGCTTAAAACTCAGCGTGAGATTTTGAAAGATATAAATATTACCCTTGAACAAAGAGTTGCCGAAAGAACAAAACAGCTTGATGACTCTAACCAAAAGTTAGAAAAGGCTAATAAAAAACTTCTAGCTCTCGATGATGCAAAAAACAATTTTTTGGATATTATTAGCCACGAAATAAGGACACCAATTAATGGAATTATGGGTTCAGCATATTATCTAACAGATATGATTCAAGATCCTGAGCTTATGGAATTCATTGGAATGTTGAAAGAATCGACAGAAAGGTTAAACAAGTTTACTCAAATAGCTCTTGATATTACGCAAATCCAAACGCATGGCCCGGAAATGGAAAAGCAAAAGTTGTCACTGAATGAAATAGTAAAATTTATCATTCAAAATTTCAATACAGAAGCAGAAAACAAAAATCTTACTATTGTTAATACACTTGTAGAACCTGTTAGTATCTTGGGGATAAAGAATTATATAACTAAAACAATTGACGAACTAATAGCAAATGCCCTCAAATTTTCTTATGAAAATACAGTAATTGAAGTTCAAACTAAAGTTGAAAATGATAAAATAAAATTAAGCGTATCCAATTCAGGGAAAAAAATCCCAGCTGAAAAAATTGAAGAAATTACAAAACCTTTTGCACTTGCAAACGATCATTACGACAAAGACGTAGGATTGGGATTAAGTTTAGTAAAATCAGCCCTTGACCTCCACAATGCATCTTTGGAAATTGTAAGCGATGATGACAAAACTATTTTCACCATATCTTTTAAACCTATATAGTGTTTCTAAGAAAACAGGCAATTTTTATAAAATAATTTATTTTTGATGATATTTCTATTTTCTTTCATGCAGTAAATGCTTTTGTATTAGAC
>Ga0209249_1001948_pt1 | contig 18022 bp, 12 predicted proteins | sample SaaInlV_200m_DNA_4_FD_184653 | JGI IMG/M metagenome (GOLD analysis project Ga0209249, IMG submission 184653) | Marine microbial communities from expanding oxygen minimum zones in the Saanich Inlet - SI037_S3LV_200m_DNA (SPAdes) (version 2) | ecosystem: Environmental > Aquatic > Marine >...
TTTTATTTTTTCCTTGCGTTCAACCAGATCAAGTAAATCTAACTTGAATTTGAGCGTCTCCTGGGTACTTGATTTTCATAGAACCATAAGGTAGCGGTATTGACGCATCATGGTATATATTGATATTTGCCGGAATCGAAAATATCATGATTAAATTTTTAATACAAGCTTCAGAGCTTTTGAAGATGTATTAAAAAGTCTCCGTCTATTGCATCACACTAATTTTCAGATAGATACATACAACCCATGTCTGTTTTTCGTAAATTTTTGTCATGTGTTATCTTGACACCTATTACCTCATAGTAGATACTGAAAAAAAATCAATTAAATACTGAGGTTGGGGGAAATGATTACAGCGGGAATAGACTGTGGTGCTAAAAGCACCCGGGCTGTCTTGATAAAAGACGGAGTTATAGCAGGCAGAGGGTTAGTGCTGACCGGATTTGATCAGGTAAAGGCAGTTCAGGAATCCCTTGAAAAGGCTCTAAGGGATTTTCAAATAATAGAAGATCAAATTGACAGGATTGGAGGGACGGGATCAGGTAAAGATTCTATTATAAACGCCGATATCCATGTCAATGATATAAAGGCTATGTCAAAGGCTGCTGCTTTTTTCTTCCCGAATGCCAGAACGGTAATTGATGTAGGCGCTGAAGAAGGAAGGGTGGCCAAGGTTGACAAGAACGGAAATCCTGTTGACTTTGCTGTTAACGGGAAATGCGCTGCAGGTGCAGGTTCGTTTATCGAAGCTATGGCGAGGGCTCTTGAGATCAGTCTTGAAGATATGGGGAAATTATCATTAAAATCTAATAAATCAATTCCAATGAATTCCCAATGTGTTGTTTTTGCTGAATCAGAAGTTGTTGGATTGATTCATGCAAAAACTGAAAAAAATGATATCTGCAAGGCGATTCACGATTCAATGGCAAACCGTATAGCCTCAATGATTAGACGAATTGGAATAGAAGAGGATGTATCAATGATTGGAGGTGTGAGTTATAACCCCGGTTTTCTGGATTCCCTTAAACGTGAACTTCATCTTGATAAAATCTTAATTCCGGAAATGCCTGAATACGGTGCTGCTGTAGGGGCTGCTTTAGTGGCGGGACTGGATGGACACTAACTATTTTTTTTAACGAACCTGGAACTATGCACAAATAACCGATTTGCAAAATGGAAAAAAACAAACAGGAATACTGGAGATGGACGGAGTCCAACTGGAGAAACCCTGATATTAATCCGGGTGATGTAGAATTATTTACAGTTGGAATTGATGTGGGATCGGTAAGCTCCCAGGCTGTTATTGCTGCTGACGGAGAGGTTTATGCCTATGGAAGTATGAGAACCGGTTCTGACAGCCCCACCAGTGCGGTAAACGCTTTGAATTATGCTATAGAAGCTGCGGGTATTGACAGAGAAAGGGTAAATTATACTGTTGGTACAGGATACGGGAGGATTAATGTGCCTTTTGCCGATCGCACACTCACGGAAATTGCATGTCATGCACGAGGTGCCAACTATATCTATGGCGATAAAGTGCGCACTGTTCTTGATGTGGGCGGTCAGGATATAAAGGCCATACATTGTGATGAAAACGGTAAGGTCATTACTTTCATGATGAATGATAAATGTGCAGCAGGTACTGGTCGTGGCATGGAGATACTGGCTGATCTTCTTGGTGTGCCGATCGATGAGGTTGGGGATCGATCGTTTGCATTTGAAGGTGATGAACCTGCACCCGTTTCAAGCGTTTGTGTGATTTATGCAAAAACTGAAGCCACCGGACTTTTAAGAAAAGGATGGAGTACCGAACAGGTGCTTGCAGCATATTGCAGGGCTATGGCAGAACGGATTTATTCTCTCGTAAAGAGAATCGGTATGGAAAAAGAGTTCGCAGTTACCGGTGGTATGTCAAAAAATAGCGGTGTAATGGATAGGGTAATGAAACTTGCAGGGATTGAACGAATTACTACCCAATGGGATACTCAGATAGCAGGGGCTATTGGTGCGGCAATTTTTGGTCATTCCCTTTGTAAAAATAAAAAAAGAAAAAAGAGAAGAAGGCGCTAAAGGGGCATGAAAGGTAATTCCCTTAATAAAGAATAAGGATAATTTATGCTTGCAAATTATGGATACAAAGATGCTACGGGAGATTATTTTATAACCATTGATACTGATCAATGTGACGGCTGCGGGGATTGTGTAGAGGCATGTCCTGTACAGGTGTTTGTAATTGAAGATGAGGACCCTAATGATCCGTTAAGGGATATTCCTGTTGCTGTTGTTGCAGATGATAAAAAGAATAAGCTGAAGTATGAATGCGATTCATGTAAGTCTTCAGGCGACCAGGTGTCTCTTCCATGTATAGAAATCTGTAATGTAAAAGCCATTTCGCACTCATGGTAAAAAATGAAAGGTAATAGTTTATGACAGCACATGAAAACTATATAAAGGCCAAAGAAAAACTTCTTGCAAAATATTATCAGAATTATTCAGATGCTGCTTCAAAAAAGAAACTAACTGCACATGTTACAGGGTTTCTTCCATTTGAGGTTCTTGTTGCCATGGACATTTTCCCTTTTTACCCCGAAGGGTATGCTACCCGTGCATGCAACACTGATATGGGAGACGAATTGGTATTTGAAGCAGAAAAGGCAGGTGTGTCAAGGGACCTGTGTGCATTTTCCACATGTGCTCTTGGTTCCATGTATTCTGATAAAGGCCCGCAAGGAGGTATGATTGCACCTGATCTCCTTATATCAAGTGCATATACATGCGGGGCTCATGTCCCATGGTGGGAACTTATGCATCAGCATTATAAAGTACCGCTTTTTATAATTGACGGGCCTGTTTTATGTGCTGATTATGAAGAGCGCCATATTGATTTTTATATTTCACAGACTAAGGAACTTATATCGTTTCTTGAGAAAGAAACGGGAAAAGATTTTGATGAGGATAGGTTTGAAAAAGTCGTTGAACTTTCTTCGGATGCCTGCGAATATTTTCACAAGGTAATTGAGCTGAGGAAAAACTCTCCGAGTCCTGTAGGGTTCCGACAATTGTTCGCCGACATGTTTGGCCTTGTAAATGTTACCGGAGAGCAGGAGACTTTGGATTTTTACAAAGCTTTTTATGAGGAGACACTTGAAAAGAAAGAGAACAACATTGGAGTTGCAGAACATGAAGAATATCGCCTGATATGGGATAACCTGCCAATATATCATGATATGGATCTTTTTGATTATTTTGAAAGCAAAGGGATGGTATTCGTCTACGAGACACTTCTAAAAGAATATTTTGCAAAAGGTCTTGATAAAAGCGATCCATTTAGAGGACTTGCAAAAAAATATCTTACAGGATGGACAAACAGGCGGCTTGACAGAAAAATCGAAATCGTTGAAGAGGCTGTAAAAGAATACAGGGTAGACGGAATTGTGGTTTTTGAAAATAAGGGTTGCAGAGGTTATTCAACAGGTCAGCTTGATGTTGCAAAGAGCTTGAAGGAAAAAATCGGAATTCCCAATATGATAGTTGAAGGCAGTATGGCTGATCCTGGGAGCCATGACCCAAATAAGTTCAGGTCTATGGTTGATATGTTTCATGAAGTGTTGAAAAGTCAAAGTGCCGGAGGGAGATAGATAATGTTTTCTGAATTTAAAAAAGTTTTTAACAACAGGGATAATGTTGCTGCCGAGTGGAAAAAGAGTGGGAATAAGGTTTTAGGTTACTTTAGCGCATTGACTCCTGAAGAAATGATATATGCTGCAGGAATACTTCCAGTCCAGTTGTTTACTACTAATCTGCCCCTGACAGAGACAAAAACCTGTCTTCCCGATTTTATATGTACTCATCTTAAAGATTGTCTCGAACAGGCCATGACCGGAAAACTTGACTATCTCGACGGCTCTGTGTTGGCTCATGCATGTGAGGCATCCAGAGGGTTTTACGGAGTCTGGAAACTTAATTCAGGCATGCCCCAATCACACTTCCTGCAGGTTCCTGCAACCTCAAAAAAAACATCAAGGGATTTTTTTATATCAGAACTCAAAATTTTTAAAAGTTTCCTTGAGGAGATGTCCGGAAATGAAATAACCGATGACCGTCTTATTCATTCAATAGAAGTGTATAACGAAAATCGTAACCTGATGAAAAAGCTTTATGAGTTAAGAAGTTTTTCTGATTCATCAATATCAGGAAGTGATATAATTGATATAATAAAGGCGGGCCTGGTTCTTCCGAAAGATGAGCACAACCGGATGCTTGAGAATATAATTTCAAATTACCATGAAAATCCGGATATTGATAATGATCAGGGCGATGTATATATATGTGTTGTAAGTAACGCCATTGAAGAGGCTGATACTGTAATTGAAGTGATTGAAAAGTGCGGCGGACATGTGGTGATGGATAATTTCAGTTATGGCATGAGATACTGCTGGGACACAGTTGAGTCAGGTCCCGATCCTCTGGGATCACTTGCAACTCATTACCTTGAAAAAATCCCTTTCCCGGGTAAGTTCCCTATGGCAAAGATAGTTGACAGTTTAACCGGCATGGCTGAAGAATCCGATGCAGATGGAATGATATGGTTAGTTGAAAAATATTGTGACCCATACATGTTTTCATATCCTGCAGTTGAAATAAAGGCTAAGGAAAAAGGAATCAAGATGATGAGCATAGAAGCCGAAGAGGTGGGAAATATCCCACGTCTTCAGATAAAGGTTGAGGCATTTATGGAATCACTCATGGATGAGATTATTTAATTTCCTGTGGTTCTGCATTGGAATTATTGCCTAAAGGTAGGTCATCTGAAACTTTAGTCCTGTATTCATGGACTTACGACTCAGTCGTTTTTTAAATAAAACAAGATTTTATTGGCTTTTTGATAATCTCGCTGAAATTGGACCCAAATACATCTGTTTCGCTTCGTTAAAGTAAAACAGACCCCTAATCAATCTCCTTATTACTATCCTTCTGAGAATATGAAAAACTATGAATGATAAGTTAAATCAAAAAAACTTCTGGGACCGTGTGGCTGGGGATAAAAAATTCACCACACCTTTTCAGATGAGTCTTTTTGCTGAATATGTTTCAAAGAACAGTTATATTCTTGATGTTGGTTGCGGTTACGGGCGTACATTAAATGAATTATACTTTAGCGGTTACAAAAAACTCATCGGAGTTGACTTTTCTGAAAAGATGGTAGAAAGTGGCAAAGATAAACATCCGTTTCTGGACCTTAGAGTAAATAATAGCTCTGAACTTCCATTTTATGATGATTCCTTTGATGCCGTCATAATTATTGCAGTACTGACATGTATTGCGGAAGATGATAATCAAAAAAGGCTTGTAAAAGAAATCAATCGAGTTCTGAAACCGGGGGGTATATTTTACTTGAATGATTTTATAATAAATGATGATGTGAGGAATATCGAGCGTTATAAAAAATACGAGGGGAAATATAAAAAGTACGGTGTATTTGAGTTGCCTGAAGGAGCTGTGCTGAGGCATCATACAAAGGAGTGGATAATAAAATTGAATTCTGTTTTTAAGAAAATTTTATTGAAAAGTACAGAATATAAAACAATGAACGGACACAAGTCAAACGGACTATATTATATGGGAAGAAGCATCAAAAATTGACAATAAAACCTTAGTATAACAAAGCAAAATTTTGATCGGTAATTTTATTAATTAGTTTCATTTGTTCAATTAGTTAAAAAGGAGACAAAAAATGGCAAAAATTAAAGAAGTTGTACTCGTAGATGCAGTCAGAAGCCCAATTGGCAAATCAGGTGTAAAAGGTATGAAAAAGAACGGCCAGCTTTGTCAGGCTTCTGCCCAGGAACTTCTGGCTTCAACGATGCGCGGGCTTCTTGACAGGGTTAAGGAGAAAGCACCAAACTTTGATGAGCGGGAAATTGAGGATGTTATTGTTGGCTGCCTTAGCCAGATTGGGGAACAGGGGTCAAATATTGGAAGATTTGCCTCTCTTTTGGCAGGAATTCCAAATGAAGTTTCCGCCTGTACTGTAAACCAGTACTGCAATGCAGGACTCAAGGCTGTTAATTTTGCAACACGGGCTCTCAAAGTTGGGGACGGCGATATAATACTTTGTTCAGGGGTTGAGCTTATGTCCCATTATGGTATGGGCTCTGATGTGTATGTAGCTATGCAGGCCGATTATCCTGTGCGAATGACTTCAAGAATTGAAGAAATTCAGATGAATGTGCCCCAGGGGCTCTGCGCGGAAATGATTTCAGAAGCAGACGGGCATACACGGGAACAGCTTGATCGATTCGGTATGTTGAGTATGCAAAAAGCCGTTCTGGCAGAAAGGAACGGACTCTTTTCGGATCATATTATACCTTTTGAATATACATGGGAAGGGGAGAAAAGAGTGGTAGTAAAGGATGAAGTTTTAAGATCCAAAGCCGTTGAAGATCCTGAAGGTTTTATGCAGGATATTGGAGGACTTAAACCTCCATTTAAAGAAGGCGGCATGGTAACGGCGGGCAATTCATCTCAGATTGTTGACGGGGCTGCTGCAGTTCTTTTAATGACTGCGGAAAAAGCTGAAAAACTGGGTCTTGAACCCCTTTGTAAAATAACCGGTTGTGCTTCAGCAGGAGGTGATCCTGTACCCATGCTCCTTGCCCCGATACCTGCAGTGAAAAAAGCTCTTAAGCGAGCAGGGAAAACAATGGATGATATGGATATCATAGAGCCTAATGAAGCTTTTGCATCACCATGCCTGGCGTTTGCTGATGAATTTGGTTATGATTATGATGACCCTCGTGTAAATCCTACAGGAGGTGCTATTGCATTAGGACATCCCATAGGGGCTTCAGGTATCGTGTACCTTGGTGAAATGGCTCATCATCTAAAACGCACAAAAGGACGGGCTGGTATCCAGATGATGTGCGGTGGCGGCGGAATTGGTATAGCCACAGTTGTCGAAGCAGTTTAAGGTTTTATAGCATGCTTAATTCTGTGTTAGCGGTATGACCGGATTAGAGTGGTTTATCGGAAGTTTGATATACTTCATATATGTCCTCACTCCTGATAAACTACCAGTCGGTATTTTCGTTTATGTTAGCCCCGCCTGGCGGGGCTGACTTGTAATTTATTTTCTTCTCCTGCTTCAGGCATGTGGAAAGAAACTCCACTGCTCCTGAATGATTTTATCGTCAAAACAATGAAAATATAACCGATCTCGAAAATGCAGATTAGGTTTGATAGCGAGGCATCCTCAAATGATAAAGACCAGATTTCTGAATCATTTAATAACGGAGGTACCATGGGAAACGTTTTAGAAGAACTACTGGATCTCGAAAAAATTGAAGAAAATATTTTTAGAGGTGACAGTGAGAATGTCGGTGTTCAAAGCGTTTTCGGAGGTCAGGTATTGGGACAGGCTTTGATGGCTGCCTGGCGAACGGTCGAAGACGACCGTAATGTTCATTCTTTACATGCATATTTCCTCAGACCCGGTGATATGGCGGTACCGATTATTTATGATGTCGACCGAATTCGTGACGGTAACAGCTTTAATACAAGGCGGGTGGTTGCGATACAACACGGAAGGGCAATTTTTCATCTATCCGCATCTTTTCATAAAGAAGAAAAAGGATTTGATCATCAGATTGAAATGCCTGATGTTAAAGGACCGGAAAATCTGCTGAGCGAACTTGATCTCAGAAAACAGGTCGTAGATAAAATTCCTGAAAACTTCCGTCATACATTTTTTCGTAAATGGCCGATTGATATCAGGCCTGTTAATCCTATCGATCCTTTTAATCCTGAGATAAGACAACCGGAAGATAATGTATGGTTTCGTGCAACAGGTAAATTGTCTGATGATACAATAATTCATCGGGCTGTGCTGGCGTTTGCTTCGGATTTCGGTCTTTTGCGTACAGCAATGTTGCCGCACGGTATTACTTTTGTTTCAAAAAATATACAGATAGCAAGTCTTGATCATGCCATGTGGTTTCATAGAAAATTTCGAATGGATGAATGGCTTCTTTATTCAAAAGACGGCCCTAATGCATCCGGAGCATTAGGTTATGCCCGCGGTAATATCTTCACGCGTGACGGAACTCTTGTTGCTTCGGTCGCACAGGAAGGATTGATACGTGAATGGCCTGAATAAATTAATTTAACTTTTTACGAGTGCATCATTTTTAAATAGGGAGGTAATATTATGAAAATTTTAATTACATATTTCAGTCAGACCGGAAATACCGAAAAGATTGCAAAGGCAATACATGATGAGATTTCTCATGATTGTGAGTTGAAAAAAATTGATGATATAACTCCAGCTGATTGTACGGGGGCTGATCTGCTTTTTGTTGGTTCACCTATTCATGCCGGGGGGCTTGCTGAACAGGTTAATAAGTTTGTAAGTGAACTACCTGAATCATCAGGTGGTGCTGTTGCCGGATTTGTGACCCATGCAGGAGATATATATGACAAGAAGAATTTTGAAACTGGATTGAAAAACCTTGAAGATGGAAGCAAAAGTAAAGGCTACAACTTTTTAGGATGTTATAACTGCCAGGGATTTCTTACACCTGAATTACACGATATGATAAAACAGGCACAAAATGTTCCTGATGATGAATGGGAAACTTTAATCAATGGCATGAAAGAACACCCAAATACTGAAGATGAAGTAAATGCAAAGACTTTTGCACGTGAAATTCTGGGCAAGATATAGGAATCTTAACGGGTATTTACCCATACTGTCAATTTGTTGAGCATTGAAGATAAGTACCCTAAATAGAGAATTCTATGAATATTAGTACACATGAATTGTTCATTGGAACCTGGACGCTTGTTTCTTCAGAGTTCAGAACCACAGAAGATGGTGAAGTGGCTTATCCGCTGGGAGAGAACGCAAAAGGGCTTCTCACGTATGACCGTTGCGGTTATATGTCAGCGCACCTGATGCGTTCAGATCGGTCGGTGTTTAACTCGGATGAGCATTTAAAAGGGACACCTCAGGAAATCAGGGAGGCCTTTGAGGGCTATACAGCATATTACGGTAAGTACAAGGTTGATAATGTAAAAGGTATAGTTACTCATTATGTTGAAGGAAGTCTCCTTCCAAACTGGATAGGCAGCGAGCAGGAAAGATTTTTTGAAATCAATGAAAGAAATTTAACACTTAAAACTCATCCCATGAAACTCGGGAAGAATGATATGGTCGGGGTTCTGCTGTGGGAACGTATAGTTTGATTAAATGAGACAATAATGATTGGATCGATAGCAGGGGACATAATAGGTTCTGTTTATGAAGGGCGGCCTATAAAGACTATAAACTTCCCGCTTTTCTCAAATCATTCTACCTTTACAGATGACACCGTATTAACTGTTGCGACTGCTTTTTCTATTCTTAACGGTGTTGATTATGTCACATCCTACAGGAAATTTGGAAGGAAATATCCGGAAGCAGGTTACGGTATGTCGTTTTACCAATGGATATATTCCTCTGAAGGACCATATAATAGTTGGGGTAACGGGTCTGCCATGAGAGTAAGCCCTGTGGGATATGCGTTTAATTCAATAAAAGATGTACTTAGTGAAGCTGAAAAATGTGCTTCTGTAACTCATAACCACCCTGAAGGAATTAAAGGTGCTCAGGCTGCAGCTCTTTCAATTTTCCTTGCAGTAAATGGTGAAAGTAAAGAGTCAATCAAGAAAGAAATATCTCAAAGATTTGTCTATAACCTTGATCGGAAACTTGATGAAATAAGGCCTGAATACAGCTTTGACGTTTCATGTCAGGGCTCTGTACCGGAATCAATAGTTGCTTTTCTTGAATCGGAAAATGTTGAGGATGCAATCAGAAAGGGTATATCTCTCGGTGGTGATAGTGATACTATGGCCTGTATTGCCGGAGGTATTGCCCAGGCATTTTACAATAAGATTCCAGAAGAGATTATAACAAATGCAAGGAAAAGACTTCCAGATGAGTTCCTTGAAATTATTGATGAATTTAATACAAAATTCCGGGTACTATTCTGACAGGAATCAAATCAATCAAACCAATTAAACCAATTAAACTAATTAAACCGTTAGCAGCCCTGCCGAAGGCATGGTTGTTAACTATACCTTTATCCCTTCAGGCTTGAACGCATTGTTCAGGGATATGTCCATTACCGCTTCATAACCAGATATGGTTGCTACAACCGTATTGTCTGAATCAAGGAATGTGAAATCCCCTGTCATTTTATGATCGGTCAGCTCCGTCACTTCAAGCACTGCTGTAACACCGTCTGGAGGAAATGACTGACTGTATTGCCTGTAGCTTGCACTGTAACTAGGTAGAGAGACCACACCTGTTTCCTCAAAGCAGTAAAGGATTGCCAATTGATAAGCAGAGTCAAGAACAAGCGGGTCACCTATCCAACCGCTTCTTAAAGGATCAGTTATCCATTTTTCAGGATCTGGCGCCGAAGATAATCTGGCTGTCATGCCTTTGGAGGAATAACCTATAACTTCTTTGATGCCCTTTAGCTGCGAACCGTGGAAAAGAATTTTTTCATATGCTTCATCCATGCTTCTTGGATAATCTTTTAATGACATGTTATTAGCGTGACTAAATTCAGGGGGTGAAGAAAGTTTTTCTGTGAGTATCGCTTTTGCTTTGGAATGAATCATGGCAGCACCATCACCGTTTCTCAGTTCCACATCCACCTCAAAAAATAAACCGTTTTTTCTGGTTTTCCCGGCTAGAATCTGAATGTGCCTGCTTTGGCCGTTTAGCCGGATGCCTTTAAGCAGGCGCATATCATCTATTCCATGTAGGCGTAAACCCGGATTACCATGTAGGGCACCATGTCCGAACCATTCTGCCATAAGCGCAAAAGGTACTACTGGTTCACCGTTCAATATATGGGACTCAAGAATAGGGAAGGTGTCAATATTAACATCCCTATTAAATGAAAGTGCCATTTTTTTGCTTTCAGGTAATGATCGTTTTATCTTTTTTATGACAGGTTCAATGTTTTCGTCTTTATTATCAGGATGCATTGTTGCACCGATGATAATTTCCACAGGGTTTTCCCTGCTGTTTTTCATTTCATTAACCATGTATCTTGCACCTGTATCAACAGGGATCAGCTCAATATTGTTTCGCCTGAATTCATTTTTTAATAATGGAGATACCATACCACCATCCCATGGCCCCCAGTTGATCGAAATTATTTTACATTCAGGCAATAAAACAGACTTATAATGTGCAACCTTATTTAATACTTCGTTTGCCATAGCATAGTCTACCTGACCTTTATTACCCTGCCTTGCGCTTACTGATGAAAACAAAACAATATATTTAAGACTGTCATCCTTTGTTGCTTCAAGAAGAACCCGCAATCCTTTTGTTTTAGTGTCATAAACCCTTTCAAATTGCTTCAGAGATTTGTCCGTTATGAATTTATCCTCAAGAATTCCTGCACCATGAATTAATGCTTTTACAGGCCCGTGTTTTTCCCTTATTTTATCAAATGTTTTGTTCATTACTTCCTGATCACGAACATCTGCAGAATAGTAAAATGCTTCTACCCCTTTTTCTTTTAGTTCTTCAAGAGTTTTAGAAATTTCACGGTTTGCATAATGCCTTTGATATGATTTCTCTATTTTTTTTGGCGTTGTTTTCTTGTCTTTAAATTCGTTTTCAAGAATTCCTTTTTTAATATGTGACTCAATAGTAAGGCCTTTTAACCATTCAGGCTCTGGTTTAGGTTCCGGAGACCTTCCAAGGAGCACGATGACAGGTTTGATTTGTTCTGCAAGGGCCTGTGCACAGGCTGCTGTTACGCCTCTAGCTCCTCCGGTGATAACAACAACATCGTTTTCTATTAAAACGGTTTTTCCGTCAGGTGCTCCCGACTTTTTGAGCTTAAGTGTATATCGTCTCTCAGGAGTAAGGCCGATCTCAATAGTAGTGGTATCATTCAAAAGTTCTGAGACTATTGCATCTGCTATCTCTTTGTTATCCCGCCATGACGGATCAATATCAACCGCACGACATGCCACATTTTCCCATTCAATTGAGGCCGTTTTGGAAAGACCTGCAAGCCCTCCCTGCAGCGGATTTTTTACGCCTTTACCTTTGAAGCCGAAACACCCGTCAAGGCGGGTTATAGTAGCAAAAACAGCGCCGCCGTTTTCCGATTCCGAGGATTTGATAAGACCAGGCGCACAATGTTTTGCAAGAACAAAAGAATTTTTTAAGAATGCCTGTATTTTTTTATTCCAGATATCATCATCATTATCCTGGCCTGCAATTATGATAAGACCCCCAACGTTTTTAAGAACCTTATCACCCTTAAGGATTTTTTTAATCTGTTTTGAAGTAATAATATCCGAACTGATATTTCTCGAGTCAAGCTCGGCAGCTATTGCTTCTGAAAGGCCGGAACTTTCTTTTGTTATATATATTGTTTTACTTTCAGGAATATTTATTTTTACTCGTTGAGAAAAAGGTGTTTCAACAATCGATATTGTTTGACGTTCCAGAGTTGTTTTTGGTTCCCGGTCCTTTTCTTCAACATTCGGCGAAACAGTCTCAACTATTTTAGAAGAATCAAGGTCATGAGGTGCAGGTTTAGTTTTTTCTTCACCTCCACCTGATAGATAATCCACAATTTGCCCAAGTGTTTTGAGTTCACCCATGGCTTCAGGTGAAACAGCAGGAAGGTCAGGCATTTTTTCCTCGAGTGTTGAAAGTATTTCAACACGTTTAATTGAATCGATACCGAGGTCAGCTTCGATATCCATATCCGAGCCTAACATTTCAACAGGGTAGCCGGTGAGCTGTGCAACAATATCCAATAGCTCTTTTTCTATTTTGGCTGAACTTGAACCGGAAGCTGTTATATTTTTATGTGCATGTTCTTCGGTTGTGAGTGTGTCCTTCTCAGCCCCCGCTAATAAGTATTCGATTATCTGTCCTAGAGTTTTAAGCTCACCCATGGCTTCAGGTGAAACAGCAGGAAGATTCGGCATTTTCTCTTCCAGCGTCGAAAGTATTTCAACACGTTTGATTGAATCGATCCCAAGATCGGCTTCAATATCCATGTTTGTATCGAGCATTTCTACCGGGTAGCCTGTGAGGTTGCTTACTATATCAAGCAGGTTGGTTTCTATCTCAGTGTTGCCCGGGCCATCGGAGCGAATTGTCTTACCTTCACTGCTCTTATCGTTTACTGCTCCCTGTGACAGATAATCCACAATCTGTCCCAGAGTTTTAAGCTCGCCCATAGCTTCAGGTGAAACAGCAGGAAGATCCGGCATTTTTTCTTCAAGAGTTGAAAGTATTTCAACACGTTTGATTGAATCAATCCCAAGGTCTGCTTCAATATCCATTTCCATGCCGAGCATTTCCACAGGATATCCTGTCAGATGTGCAACTATGTCCAGCATGTTCTTTTCAATGTCAGCTGATATAGATGTTGACTGTCCTGAATCATGTGCATCTATCCCGTTACTTTCAGGAATAATTGAACGGTCAGGTAATGCCGGCTTATTAGCAACATACGGCTGTGGATCAAGGTCCCTGTTATTAATATTTTCATCGGGTCTATTATCATACTGTGTTTCAAATGTTGTTTCCCTGGAGTCTTTCTGTGTAACTTCGGATGATCCTATACCGATAGTTGCTTCAGCCATGCGTTGGGTTTGTCCCATCATAACCTGTAAAGTCTTTGCGGCCTCTGTTTGGGTCTCCAGAAATTTTGAATGGGCTTCTGCGGTTTGTTTCTGAAGCGCCTGCATGGATCTAATACTTTCCTGAACAACATTTAACGCGTTTGAAATATAGTCATCTTTTATTTTCGTTTCATCACTCATTAGTCTGGTTTTATCAATAACTGGTTTGTTTGAATAATTACTTTTTAGGATTTTCTGTGTATATGTCTTTTCAGTTTCCGGTTTTGATTCAATAACCGGTTGAGGTCCCTTCTTTGGCTTTGGTTTAGGAGGCAGCCAGTAGTTTGCGCCTGAAATAGGTATGCTCATATTCTGTTTTTCAGGTTCCGGTGGTGTTTCCTCCCATCTGTCAATTTCTACTCCATAACCAAGAGATGCAAGATTGCAGAGAACCTTTGCAAGATCGGATATACCAAAACGCCGCCCTGCTGAACCATCCATTGCTACAGCGGTAAAATCCCGCCCTTTTAATATTGATTTTACAAGGCCTGTTAGAACAGTTTTCGGACCTATTTCGACAAAAGTGTGCACTCCGGTTTCATAAAGGTTTTCAATTTCACTTACAAAATCAACCGGTTTAAGAAACTGGTTTCCGAGAATCTTTTTTGTCTCATCCTGATCATCAGGATATGGTTTCCCTGTTGTATTGGAAAGTACAGGAATATCCGATGAAATAATATCAATACTTTTAAGGAATTTTTTAAAGGGCTTTGCGGCATCCTCAACCAGTCGGCTGTGAAATGCTGCTGCAACAGGAAGCGGGGTGGTTCTAAATCCTTTCTGCCTGCATATTTTTTCAGCTTCGGAAACTGCATCTTTTGAACCTGAAAGAATGCCCTGCTCATAACTGTTTCTATTTGCAAGGATGACATCAATATTATTTTCCTCGATAATATTATCAATTTCATCAAGCGGTGCTTTTACAGCAAGCATGGAGCCCTGAGCTCCTCCGGTTGCAGCCATGAATCTTCCCCTTGAAGTTGACAGGGAATAAAATGTTTCAACATTTATTCGGCCTGCACAGCAGAGTGCTGTGAGTTCACCGAAGCTGTGTCCGCATACGGCATCAGGTCTTATCCCGAAGCTTTGGAGAACATTGAGCATTGAAAGACTTATTGCTCCTATTGAAGGTTGTGCAATATCTGTACTCCTCAACGCGTCTTCAAGTCTTTTTTTGCCTTTTGTATTACCGGGAGTATTATCATTTGTATTATGAGGGTAAATGAAATTACCGAGTGTACCTTTGTTTTCTGATAAGAAATTGCGATTTGCATCTTCAAGGGCGCTTTGTGCTTCAGGAAATGTGCAGATAAGGTCTTTTCCCATATCTACATACTGACTGCCCTGTCCCGGGAAGATAAAAGCGACCTGTCCAGGCTTTTCAGATTCACCATAGAAAACGTTCTCAATGTTTTTCAAATCGTCAGGGTTGTCCGACTCTAATGCATGCAGAGATTTTTTGAAAACATTTATAAAGTCGTAATTTTTATTGTCGTCAGAGTCACTATGCGAAGATTTTTTATCTGAACGTTCCAAAACCATCAGGAGACGATACTTGTCATTGCTGGAGAAGCTTCCCCTGGTTTTTGATGCCGGAAATGAAATTTCACTGAATGAGAAATTTTCTTTTGCTGATATCTTTTCTATCTGTTCTGAAAAGGAAGCTAATCTTTCCTTAAGTTTGTTTTTTGTTGATGCTGACAATGCAACTATTTCAATAGTTGCGTTCCATGAGATTTTGTTTTTGCTTGGCTCATATTCTTCCAGGATTGTATGGAAATTACTTCCTCCGAACCCGAAGGCACTGATACCGCTTCTGCGTGGATGGTCGTATAAGGAAAACCATGGCCGTGATTTTTTTATAAGATAAAAAGGAGATTTTTCGATTGATAGTTTTGGATCAGGATTTCCCACCTTCAATGTGGGTGGAAGCACCTTGTGATGCAGTGAAAGCGCGGCTTTAATAAGACCGGCAACTCCGGCTGAAGCTTTGCAGTGACCTATGTTTGACTTAACTGAACCAAGGGCGCAGTTTCCGGGACGGCTTCCTGCATCAGAATAAACCTCTTTTAATGCCTGAAATTCAACCGCATCTCCCACCCTTGTTCCTGTACCATGGGCCTCAAGAAGTTCTATAGTTGCTGGAGATACATCAGCGTTTCTATATGCCATCTGCAGGGCTTTTTTCTGTCCAGTTGAATTTGGCGCATAAATACTTCCCGACTTACCATCGCTTGAAGTACCTATTGATTTTATTACTGCATAAATTCTGTCATCGTCTTTTACAGCATCTTCAAGGCGTTTTAAAACAACCATTCCAATGCCTTCTCCAAGTACTGTTCCGTCAGCATCTTGTGAAAATGGTTTTGCGTCTCCCGTATGTGAAAGGACAGATGTCTTGGAGAAGCACATGTGCATAAATATGTCGTTAAGAGTATCCACACCGCCGGTTATTACCATGTCGTTCCGGCCGGATATCAGTTCAAGTACAGCAAGGTTGATCGCACTTAAGGAGCTTGCGCATGCTGCATCTACCCCCGTGTTTGTGCCACCCAGATTAAAACGATTACTGATTCTTCCGGGGATAACATTTCCGAGAAGGCCCGGAAAAGAGTTTTCCTGCCATGGGACATAGGCTTCGGAAATTCTGCTGATAACCTCCTCTGTCATTTCAGGAGTTGCCCCTGAATCTTCAAGCGCTCTTCGCCATATTGGATGACCAAGCCTTGCTCCAAGAGGAATGACAAGCTCCTGTGTGCCCGTTACTCCGAGAATCACACTTGTTTTCTCACGGTCAAAAGCCCCTTCTTTTTTATAACCTGCGTCCTCAAGAGCCATTTTTGCGACAATAAGTCCGAGAAGCTGTGATGTGTCAGTGGCTTCCATCAGATTAGGAGGAATTCCGAATTCGGATGGATCATAAGATACCGGTGAAAGAAAACCACCACGTTTGCAATAGGTATGATCAGGTGTTTTCGGATCACTATGGAAATAGTCTTTTATGGACCAGTGTGTTTCCGGAACCTCAGTTATTGCATCTTCTCCGTGGTAGAGCAGCCGCCAGTATTCTTTAACTCCTGCTGCCTTTGGAAAAAGACAGCCGATACCAATTATCGCAACCGGAATATCCGGTTTTATTTTTTTCTTGTCATGTTTCAATTAGCTACCTTATTTTCGAGATTCTTTTGAATTTCTGATAGTTCCATTGGTGAAAAACTTCCTGCATCAGTTGGAAGAACAATACCCTGATTTCGAAGCCAGTTTATACGTGTTACTATGGATGCACCATAAAGAAGATTCATCGCTACAGTGACGACTTTTCTGTTTTCAGGCTTTTCAAGAAATGTTCCTCTTACCCATTCGTTAAAGGCGCCTATGGCCGGCCCGCACCAGATCTGAAAATCGATTTTTCTCTCCGGATCTCCTGATATAGCCCAGAATGAAGAACGGCCTAGATACGACCTGAAGATAAGGGCCATTTTGTGCTTCGGCTTTGATTCTGCAAGTTTTATCTGTCTTGGATCACGTTGCTGGAAAAAACTTTTCGTTCGGTGCCATTCCTCTTGTAAGCCGCACTTAAAAAAGTTTTTTTCAATATTTTTTGTTTCATTCTCCGGGATTTCTTCAAGACTATTATACCTTGAATAAATTTCATAAAGTTTTGCAGCCCTCACCGGGAAAAGAGTTCCCCGTTTAAGAACCTGAACTTTTACTCCCATTTCAAACATGTCTGCAGCAGGTGCCATGGACACATCAGCCTGTCCGGCATCTGCAAGCATCTGTCTTACAGATTCCGATGTTCCTGATTCCACACAGGATTGGTTAACAGAACCTGTCAAAACATATGCAGCGCCCATTGCAAAAGCAGCCGCTGTTGATTCCGGCGTGGCAATACCACCTCCAAGACCCACACAAACAGGGTCTTTGTAATCAAACTGTCTTACCATTTCATCACGCAGGGCGATAATATTTGGCAATAGTGCAAGGGCAGGGCGGTTATCGGTGTGGCCACCTGAATCTGCCTCAGCTGTAAGGTCGTCTGCCATGGGAATATGCCGTGCAAGTTCGGCCTCTTCTTCGGTAATCAATTTTCTTTCATAAAGCTGCCCGAGAAATTTTTCCGGTGGTGGAGAAAAGAATTTTCTTGCAACCTCAACCCTTGATACCTTTGCAATTATCTTATTCGGGCAAATGATATTTCCGTCGGTATCACGGTGAATTCCCTTTACGCGGTAATATACGATTGGAAGAGTAAGGTTCATATATGCCGCGGCGCTTACCAGTCTGACTCCCCTCCGCAAAT
>Ga0209249_1001964_pt1 | contig 17925 bp, 14 predicted proteins | sample SaaInlV_200m_DNA_4_FD_184653 | JGI IMG/M metagenome (GOLD analysis project Ga0209249, IMG submission 184653) | Marine microbial communities from expanding oxygen minimum zones in the Saanich Inlet - SI037_S3LV_200m_DNA (SPAdes) (version 2) | ecosystem: Environmental > Aquatic > Marine >...
CAATCTGCTCTAAGAGCTCTACAAGAATTCGCAGCAGATGCATCTATTACAATTAGCGATAAAAATCCATCTGTACTAATAGATGAAGGGAATATAGAAAAACAATTAGGCGATCAGTGGCTAAACAATTTGGATCAGTTTGATGTAATTATTAAATCCCCTGGTATTCCCCCTACAAAAGAAATATCAGCCAATAGAGATAAAGTAACCAGTACAACTAAAATATTCTTAGATACAGTTTCAGAAAAAAACTCAGTAGTTATTGGAGTAACTGGGTCCAAGGGCAAAAGTACAACTGCAAGCCTAATAGCACACATATTAAAAAGTGGGAGGAAGGATGCATATCTAGTTGGGAACATTGGCATCCCCTCTTTAGATCTACTTAAGCAGGCAAAAGCAGAAACAATCTTTGTGCAAGAAATGAGTAGTTTTCAACTTATGGATTTAACTGTAAGCCCAGAAATTGCCGTTATCACTAGCTTTTTCCCAGATCACCTAGATTACCACGGATCTGTAAAAGAATACTTAGAAGCAAAAAGGAATATAACTAAGCACCAGAAAGAAACAGACCAAGTGTTCTATGGGTCACAATGGAAAGAAGTAACTTCCCTTGCAGAATCTAGCTCTGGTAAAAAACATCCATACTCCAAATATGATTCCCCTGTAGACATAAAAGAAACCAAACTTCTTGGGTCTCATAACCTATGCAATATTGCCGGCGCTTACAAAGTAGCTTTGCACCTTGGGGTTAGCGAAAGAGTTGCAATAGAAGCGATCAAGACCTTTGAAGGATTACCTCATCGGTTGCAGTTATTAGGGAGCTTCGCAGAAATCAATTGGGTAGACGATGCTATTTCCACAACTCCAGAATCTACAATAGCTGCGCTAGAAGCACTTGAGGGTAATGTAGAGACATTAATATGTGGCGGACAAGATAGAGGGAACGATTTTTCTGAACTTGGAACATTTATTTCTGGTTCAAACATAAAAACTGTAATTGTTTTTCCAGAAAGTGGTATCAGAATTAAAGACTCAATTAGTAATAAAGATATTAAAATAATTGAAGCATCTAACATGGAACAAGCAGTTAGTGAGGCGAAAACAAACACATCACCAAATAGAGCATGCTTACTTTCCCCTGCTTCCCCTAGCTACAACATGTATAAAAACTTCGAGGAAAAAGGTGAAGTCTTTAAGAGTGAAATAATTAACTAGCCTTCCCCAACAACTACTCTTGCAGGGCGAAGTACTTTTTCATGAAGCATGTAACCTTCTTCAAATACCTCTGTAATCATTCCCTCTTCCCCTGGTCCTGTTTTTAGAACCTCATGTTTCTCTGGATCTGCCTTTTCATTTAAAGAAGATATCTTCTGCAAACCCACAGCCTGCATCTCTTCTATAAAACCTTGTTCTATAGCCTGTAACCCCTTTACCCATTCATGATCTTTTAACTCCTCTGGCAAATGAGAAAACGCACGTTGGAAATTATCAATAGTAGGAATCAATCTAGTAAGCATCTTCTCAACAGCATATCTATGACTAGATGCTGCCTCTTTCTCCATCCTTGCTTTTGCATTTTGTAAATCTGCTTGAGACCTAGCAGCTAAGTTCTTCATCTGTTCACATTCATTTATTGCATCCTCTAAATCCTTTTGTAATTTAGCAATATTTGGATCTACTTTTTTTGATGCCGCATGTTTTTTATCATCCTTATTTGATTCCATTAAAATTATTTTAACTGGTAAAAGATTAAAGCTCAAAGCTTTCACTGTTTTTACTGCTTCACCCCGCATTCGCGGGACTTCGCTGCTTTACTGATTTACTGCTTCACTGTTACACTCTGGTTAATGCCTATATTAATACAATTCCTTTTGTTCGTAATCGGTCTATTCCTTTTAATTAAGGGTGCAGATCTACTTGTTGAAGGTTCGTCCTCATTTGCAAGAAAAATAGGTGTATCGGACCTAGTTATTGGTCTTACAGTTGTATCTTTTGGAACATCTGCGCCAGAGCTATTGGTAAATGTTGTTGCCAGCTTAAAAGGCAGTGCAGACATCGCAATAGGTAATATAGTTGGTAGTAATATTAGTAATACCCTACTTATTTTGGGTGCAACTGCTGCAGTTACTCCACTCGCAATTAGAAAGAGCACAGTCCTAAAAGAAATTCCATTCAGCATTCTGGCAGGAATAATGCTACTAATTATGGCAAACGATAGCATTTTAGATGGTATCGATGGCTCTTGGCTTACTAGAAGTGACGGGTTGGTATTTTTAGGATTCTTCATAATCTTCCTATATTACACATTTGGAATAAGGAACGATCACAAAGAAGACGCAAATCATACAGAGGATCCAAGACCAATGTGGCTAGCAGCCATTATGATATTTGGTGGACTAGCTGGACTAGTTGGAGGAGGAACACTAGCTGTTAATACAGCGCAAGAAATGGCACTAGCACTTGGTGTTAGTGAAGCATTCGTTGGTTTAACTGCTATAGCTATTGGAACATCTCTTCCGGAACTTACTGCGTCTATGGTTGCCGCACTTAAAAAGAAACCAGACATGGCAGTAGGTAACATTGTAGGAAGTAACATCTTTAACATTCTATGGATACTAGGCCTAAGTTCATTAATTAAACCTATTCCATTTTCTACAGACTTAAATATCGATCTACTTGTTGTACTACTATCTGCAATAGGTTTATTTGTAATTGTCCACAACGGTCAAATGCATAGGAGGATCTTCTTATGGTGGAAACAATCCAAAGACTTTGTATTAAGTAGAACAGAGGGTGTAACTCTAATCCTCTGTTACATCGCATATATAGTTTATGTTGGGTACAGAGGGTAATATATAAAATCATTTTATTAATAAAAAATTGCAGAAAAGAGGCCAATTGCGTAAGGTACTTCTGTTTTGCCACGGTAGCTCCCACCTACGCCTTTCCACCTTCGCCCTTCGGGTCTATGGTGGACAAGTCGGACTACGGTGGACAGGCAGTTGGTAAAATAGTGTTCATTGTGAATATGCCACGGTAGCTCAGTTGGTTAGAGCGCGGGACTCATAAGCCCGAGGTCGACAGTTCAATTCTGTCCCGTGGCACCAACATACGTAGTAGGTTGTCCACCGAAGCTTTAGCGCAGGTGGGCTTTATATAGAATAAAAATATTCCTGCTACGGTTGGCAAGCCAATATTAAATTGACACACAAATAACAGAAGAGTAAAAGTTATACCCTTATTTAAGTTTACAAATTTAACTCATGAATAATAGAAATTTTCTTTCTGGCGATATCCATGGAGGACATGCAAGAGCAGGAATTGTAGTAGAGAAGGAAGACGGAAATCTACAACTTGATGAATCAACATTTAGAGTAATTAATTCAAAAGAAAATACTGACCTAGATGATGTTTTAACAAATTCATTTGATACAGTAAGAGATAATTTTGATGGAGAAATTGATGGTGTTTCAGTTAGTGTAGCTAGTCCAGTAGGAGGAATATCTAATGTATTGAATCCTGCTAACACTGCATGTCTAAAGGCCGCAGTAAAAGAAGGTGGACCATGCGATCTTCAAGCTATCCTGCAAAAACGATATGAAACAAGATCAGAAGTTGCTGCTGTATTAAACGATCTACAAGGAGAAGCTGCTGGACTTGCTGGTATGGGAGCACTTGGAACACCCGCTCCTAAACATTTTATATTAGAAAATGGTGGAACTGGATACGGTGGAGCCAGAACACAAAATGGAAGGACAAATGCAGCAGAGCCTGGACATGTAAAAATTAATAGTAGTGGTCCATTTGAACCAATATGTGGATGTGGGCAAACAGGTTGTGCAGAAGCATATTTAGGAAGTGATGCCGTAGCAGATAGAGTTATACAAGTATGCAGAGCAAAAATGATTAAAATTCCAGAAATTGATCCAAATATTTTTGCAGACCAAGAGGCAAAGAAAGGTACAGAATGGGCGGTTAAACATTTAAGAGAGGTAGCCAATATTTGGGGAGGACTGTGGAGAGATATTCTTCAACAATTCCCTGGATATGAAAAAATACTTGTTACAGGTTCATATTTACGTGCAGTAATAGAAATCCCTGATTTCTTAGAAGAAGTGAGAGAAACATTAAAGGAATCTTCTTTCCCAGAGGCATTCTCTAATATCCCAATAGAACCAGCACCCATGCCAGGGATTGACGGTCATCCAGTAGCACCTATGATTGGAGCTGCAGATCTATTAAGACAACATTTAGATGCTCTTAAGTCAGAGTAAGGGAACTACTTAAGTATTGCCTTAAATACCTTAATAGTTACTAGGCATAGAACTGGCGCTTTTTTGCCAGAAAACATAGTATATATCAGATGAAACCAGTATTACTGTGCTTACATGGATGGGGCGGATCAAAAGAATCATTTGATCCTTTGGTAAAGGAGCTAAAAGGCGCTGAAATAGATGTATTAGTACCAGATCTACCTGGATTTGGGAGTGAGCCAGAGCCAAGTAGGCCATGGAATGTAGATGATTTTGTAGACTGGGCAATTTCATATTTAAATGAAAAAGTGCCAGATCTTTCAGATAGAGAGATTTTTCTACTCGGACACTCACATGGCGGACGAATAAGTATAAAGATAGCGGCGAATGAAGGTATTCCTTTATCTCATTTATATTTATGTGCAGCAGCAGGGATCAGACATAAGAGGCACATTAAAAGGATAATAGGCCTCACATTATCTAAAACTGGCAAAACACTCCTATCTATACCGGGGTTAAGATCACTTAAACCTATTGGTAAAAAACTAATGTACAAAATTGTTCGTGTACACGATTACGAAAAAGCATCCGAGACAATGAGGAAAACCTTAGTAAATGTATCTGCAGAGGATTTACGTCCTTTATTAAAAGATATAAAAGTTAGAACAGATATATTCTGGGGCAAGCAAGACTCCCTGACTCCATTTAGTGATGCAAAGATTATGGAAGCAGAGATTACAGATAGCATTCTTCATTCATACCCAGAAACCAGACATGCAGTGCATAAGACCGAAGCAAAAGATATTGCTAAAGCTATTATTACTAGAGTAAAACAAGACTAATGAACAATATTTATTTATTAATGGCTCTTACATTGCTTGCGAGTATCTCTCCTCTACTTACATTTGCTTACCTTTGGCAAATAAAAGAATGGAGGATAGACAGACTAAAAGAACACATAAGAGCAGAAGGATTTTTCCGTCAGTTCTTTGGATTAATACGCCCCGCTCTTTTAGTAATTTTTATTCCCTTAGCATTTACTAATATGAGGGAATGGCACCTACATATTTTAATAATTCTATCGATACTTAGCTGTGTTCAAATAATGATGCACAGGCAACCAAAACCAGTATGGACCATGAAAGCATTATCCTTGGTCCTTGGATCAATATTTATTACAATAGCAATATCTGCATCTATAATATTATATTCAGGGAATCTTAATCTACTAGCCATCCTGCCATACGTTCAAACAATCACCTTAGTAATATCTTGGATGTTATTTTTTCCAATGGATCGCTTATTAAAAATTCAGATTCTAAAGAAAGCTAGCAAGATTCGAGGTATGCATCCAAATCTAACAGTCGTAGGTATAACAGGTAGCGCAGGTAAAACAACAACCAAGGAACTACTTAAGCATCTGCTTTCAGATAAAAACATGATGGCCACCCCAGAACATACCAATTCTGAAATTGGAGTAGCTAGGTGGATTAAATCAACTTTAAGTAAAAATGAAACACCAGAAATACTAATTGTAGAAATGGGTGCATATAGACCAAAGGAGATAGCAAAACTTTGCTATATCGCCAAGCCAACTATTGGAGTGCTAACAACTATTGGGAAACAGCACTTGGCATTATTTGGGAGCCAAGAGGCTCTTTGTAATGCAAAAGCCGAACTAATTGAGTCGTTACCAGAAAGCGGTCACGCATATATTAATGTTGATAATGAGCTATGTAATAGCGTAAAGAATAGAACAAAAGGAGCATTAACAACTATTGGAACAGGAGGGCATTCTGATCTGGAAGCATATGAAATAGAGGAGACCGGTACAGGTATTAATTTTCGGGTTAGCAATATGTTTTATAAAGTTCCAATTCATGGAACACACAATGTAACAAATGTTCTGCTAGCGATTGCCGTTGCCAAAGACCTTGGTATGGATGAACATGAAATAGCAAGAAAATTACTTTCATTCAAAGTTCCATCTAGGACTTTTTATGTTTCTGTAAAAAAAGGAGTGACCGTACTTAACGATACACACAACGCTAGCCCTAGCAGTTTTAGAGCTGCAATAGCTTGGGCACATAATCAAAATGCAGAAGAGAAAATATTAATAACAAATGGACTAATGGAACTTGGACAATTACAGGATTCTATTCATACAAAATTAGGATCAATGGCATCTGACAAGTTCAGTAGAGTTATTTTCTTAAGCAAGCGCAACGCAAAGAACTTCCAAAAAGGATTTAATAAACCAGTAGAAATTTACAACAAAGAAATTAAATCAGTTCCAGAAAAAAGCTTACTAGTGTGCATAGGCAGAATGTCTAACAAGACTATTAATTCTATTTTGCCAAAATGAATCCCTTCAATCCTATCCATCATTCATTTGGGCCCCATGCAACTGTAAAAGTTTGCATGCAAGCAAAATTTTTAATGTGTGTTCCTTGGAAATGGAAAAATGGAAAATCAATTCAAAGATTAAAGGATGTAATCTCTAATAAATTTGAAATACAAAATGTGTCCCTTTTTGCTACTGGAAGAGAATCTCTACTAGCAGTTTTAAAGGCTTGTAACCTACAAACAGGAGAAGAGGTAATAATCCAAGGCTATACATGTTCCGTTGTCCCTAGCGCTATTCATGCAGCGAAAGGAGTACCTGTATATGCAGACATAGATAAAAATACCTTGAACATGACTACAGAATCAGTAGAAGCACTTATCAACTCACGTACCAAAGCAGTTATTTGCCAACATACTTTTGGGATACCAGCACCTGTTAAAGATTTAAGATCAATTTGTAATGAGCATGGGATCCTACTTATAGAAGACTGTGCTCACATAATGCCAGATGAAAATGGCCCAGAAGAAATTGGTAAATATGGAGATTATGTATTCTTTAGTTTTGGAAGAGACAAAGCAATCTCTGGTGTAAGTGGTGGTGCAGCGGCGTCGAGGAATCCTGAAGGCTCAGTAAAATTAGAGAGTGAGGAGAATCAAGCAAATCAATTGAGCTCTTATACAATTTTTAGATTGCTCTTTTACCCATGTATATACGTTATTGCAAAGCAGTTTTATGGCCTAGGGATAGGCAAAGCGTTGCTAGTGCTCTTCAGAAAAGTTGGTGCGCTAATGCCCTATGTATCAAAAGATGAAAAACAAGGTCATATGTCTCCAATGATTAATAAACTACCAAATGCTTGCTCCGCTCTTGCACTTAAACAAATTAAACAATTACAAAAGATTAATAATCACAGAAGGAAACTAACAGAGTATTACTTAAATGAATCAAAGGAACTTAATTTAGATTATCCACAAAACATTACAAATAATATGCCTCTGCAAAAATTCCCTATTTTTATAGATGACGCAGACTTAATAAGGCAACAACTTAAATCAAAAAACGTATATTTAGATGATGGATGGACAGGCTCTGCTGTGTGTCCACGTTCTAGCAACCTAAGTGCAGCAAATTATGAAAAGAATTCATGCACAGTTGCAGAGCAGTGCGCAATAAACATTCTAAGCCTGCCTACTCACCCAACGATGAAAATAAAACAAGCCAAAAGATTAATGAGATTACTATCAAGTAGGTAGAACTACAGGCTTAGTACGAGTACAATTCTGTCTGTGAATATATGTACAGCAACAGATCAATCGGCTTGGGACCAGTTTTTGAGCGAACAACAATACCGTCCATTCCTACAGAGTTGGACTATGGGAGAGGTTTATAAACAAATTGGGCAACAGGCAATTAGGCTAGAGATAAGGGAAGGCAATGAGCTAATTGGGATTTGCCAAGCAATTATAGTACCTGCGCGTAGAGGCAAGCATCTAGCTGTTTCATACGGACCTGTATTAAAAGAAGATGTGATTGATAATCCATCTGTATTAGAAGAGATTTCTAAATCATTAAAAGAAATAGCAAAAGAACACCAATGTTCATTTATTAGGTTAAGCCCATTTATTAGCGCTAATAATCCTCTTGAACTAGCGGGATCCAGAAAATCCCCTCTTCACCTTCTAGCTGAACATATCTGGTATATACCTCTACAGAACCCTAACCCATTTACAGGGGAAGAATCTGATTCTAATGAAAAGGTAACCGAAGAAGAAATTTTAAAAGGAATGAGGAAGAACCACAGAAATTTAATTAGAAGAGCAACAAAAGAAGGTGTAGAAATCATTAAGTCAGATGATCCCATACGTGATTTACCAAAATTTATTGAGCTACATGAAGAAACTAGAAAGCGTCATAAATTTACTCCGTATACAAACGACTTCTTCCGTGCACAGGTAGAACTTTTTTCCAAAAGAGATGAGTGCACATTGTATATAGCAAAATACAACGGTGAGACCATTGCATCATCTGTTCATATGCATACATTTGGTGAAACTAGTTACCATCACGGTGCTAGTACAGCTAAGTATCATAAGATACCAGCTAGCTACCTACTGCAATGGACAGCAATACAAGACGCAATAGAAAGAGGTGATCGTGTATATAATTTTTGGGGTATTGCACCAAAAGATCAAAAGAAGCATCCATTTGCCGGTGTAACAACTTTTAAAACTGGCTTTGGAGGGCAGATGTTAAACATCCAACACTGCACAGATATCCCAGTTAATTCTAAATACTATGCAACGATTGCGTTTGAATATTATAGAAAATGGAGACGCGGCTTTTAATTAAATATAGGAAAGTGACTTAGTATTTTTTTTCTGATACGCTTTGCTACATATGCCTAATAAGATTGCTGACGAAATCGACGAGAAAATGGATGAGGTTATTATGTACCTTAAAAAAATCGACAGACGAGATAAAGTTCGAATGTGGGGAGGACTGTTTCGTGGAATTATTACAATAATCCCAACGCTCATATTTATATGGAGTATGTGGTATTTTTATGAAAACGGAGACGACATACTTAGAAAGGTAAGCACTATTGCTGCAGAACAAGCCACTGCAATAACACAGCAACATGGAGGAGACTTATTAGAAAAGCTAATGGGTGCACCAGACGGGACAGTTAAAAACACAGAAGGCGTGCCTGAAGTAATTAAACTATTGTTCCCTGGATCTGGAGGAGAGTAAGCGATAAGACTATTCCTCCTGAGGTTCTTCTTCGCTTGTTCCTAGTGCAATCGTAATAATGTCCTGTCCTGTCATACTAGGAAGTATTGTGAAACTAGGCATCATAAGAAGCTCATCTCTCATTACTTCTCTTTCTGGGCGAACACCAACACCAAATAGATAACCTGCAGATGCGGCAATTTCTTCTACCCGACTGTTTACTCCTCCAAGAGGATAAAGAACTGCAGTAATTGTTGATCCAATCTTTTCTTCTAGAAGTTGCCTACTCTGGCGTAATTCTAGTTCAATTTGAGAGTTCGTTAATGATCGTAAGTCATCTCCTGTATGACCAGATGATTGAATGTCGTTTCCATTAGCGAGTAGTGTCTGAAGCATTTTCTCTGTTATACCATCTAGACCTATCTGATTTGTTTGGATAAAGAATGTTGCGGTTGCAGAACTAGCACGAAGAATATCCGAAACTTCTTTTACATTTTCTCCTGTTATTCCAGAAACAGAAAGTATTACTGTGTTTGGACCAACACGAACATCTCGCTCTTGCTGAGAAATCAACACATCAGAGAAATCTCGAAAAGTCATAAGGTCTACACCTTCTTCTTTTAGTTTAGCTACATGCTTAACCAATGAATCACTCATTCCTTCTCTAGACATATCATATTGCAACACAGGCAAAGAATATTTTTCTTGTCTTACTAAAAAGTTAGGCAAAAATGGTTTTAGATATTGAACTGCAACGTATCCGTCTTTTCCATCAAATGGAATACGAGCCCATACTTCATCAACAGAAAGAGGCTTAACAATTGTTTGCCCTGGGAGCTCCCCTATTTTTTCGCTATCTGCATCTGGATCTTTTCTAACATTCAAAAAACCAAAGTTAACAAAATATTGATCTGCAAATTTTTCTTTTTCTATAGATAGCTTCTCTTCGGAAGTTACTTTTGCAATATATCTGATAGCTACAAAACCCTCTCTTCCATTCAACAAACGTGCTTTTGCCCATGCTGCATTATGAAACTCAATTATTTCCATCTCATCACCTTTATCTAGCCTACCCAGATTATCAGAAGTAACACTAGGAGCACTTCGTATATTCAAAAATGTATTTGTAACTCTATATGAATCTTTGCTGCCATTCATTCCTTCTCCACGGATTGCAGAATATGTATCTACATTAGAAAGATCTAATATAATTGGCTGATCAGGATCAATTTGGTCTTGCCCATCTACTACTAGATGAGGGACAGATGAGCTTCCAGTTTCTGTCATCATCATTTCTCTAAAACGAGCCACATCTTCTTCTGTAAATGTAAATTGATCAGCACTCTCTGGAGGCTGCTCTGTACCACCACATCCCACAAATAATATTCCAAAACAGGCAACAAGTATAAAAGCAACAACAGAACTACCATTCGCTTCAGAAACAGCGTGTCGTCTTCTAACTGAGTGAGTTGGTCGCCTATATCTATTGTGTGTGGACATTGTAGAGAGTGGAAAAATTACATGCGTTCAGGAACGCGAATAGTTAAAATCTTTGCACCTGCTTTTAAAACAGATGCAGTAAGAGAAGTAAGAGCAAGACGAACATCACGCATAGCGCCTTCTGCCTTTAAAATTGGAAGGTCGTTATAAAATGCGTTGTAGTCTTGGCATAGCTGGTAAAGATAATTTGCAAGAACATGCGGCATCTTAGAGTCGCATGCATCTTGCAAGGCTGAAGAGAATTGAAGAAGGGTTCCGACTAGCACTCGCTCTTTTGTCTCAAGTGTTTCATCAGTTAAGTTTGGAAAATGAATATTGTCTGTTTCTGATTTTCTTAAAATTGAACAAGTCCGAGCATGTGTGTACTGCAAATATGGAGCGCTGTTTCCTTCAAAGCTTAAAAATTTGTCCCAATCAAACATCATATCCATCTTTCTATTTTGGCTTAATACTCCGTATACAACAGATCCAACACCCATCATTTCAGCCAAATCATCACTATTATCTGTTTTGATTGAATCACCATGAGTTTTGATTTTTTCACCTGCGCGATCAACTGCCTCATTTAAAACTTGCTCTAACCTAAGGATATTCCCTTTCCTTGTGCTCATCTCTACATCTTTGAATCGCATTCTTCCAAAAAGTATGTGATCTAAGTTTGGCAATTCCCATCCAAGCATCTCTACCGTTTTAAACAACTGTTTAAAATGTAATGATTGAGCAACATCTACTACATAATTAATTTCTTTAGGATGCCAAGTATCAATTCTATATCTAATTTGTGCTAAATCTCTTGTTAAATAGATCGTTGCAGAGTCTCCCTTTTGTACAACTGCAGTAGATAACCCTGTTTCTTCTTCAAATTCCACAACAACTGCACCCTTGTCCCCTTCTACAAATACATTCTTTTTTAGCCCTTCTTTTAAAATTGGCTCCATTAAATCCTGATACATAGATTCACTATGTGGATACTCAATCTCTACATGCAATCGATCATAAAGTTCATTAATTGCTTTTAGAGAGATCTCTACAACTGTTTTCCAAAAATCTGTAATTTCTTTCTCTCCTTTCTCTAATTTACAAAAAGCCTCTCTCGCAACGTCATCTAAAGATGAATCTTTTTCTGCTTCTTCATGGAACCTTACATAAAGAGCGAGCAGATCATCTATTGAATGATCTGATAATTCTTTTTCTGCCCACTTATCAAATGCAACGGACAGCTTGCCAAACTGTGTACCCCAATCACCAAAGTGATTAACGGTTATTACGTTATAACCTAAATGAGTATGCAAATTAGATACTGCCTGCCCAATAACAGTAGAAAGAACATGATGAATACCAAGTGGCTTTGCAATATTTGGACCAGAGTATTCAATTACGATTGGGTCTTCATCTCTTTTAGGAGTTTTAGAGCAAGACTGCTCTGTATTTATTAATTCTGATATTAATGCATTTGGCTTTAGCCATATATTTACATACCCAGCTCCTGCTACTTCACATCTATCAACACTCTCGTCTTTTCCCAAAGCAGTACATATCTTTTCTGCTATATCTCTTGGACTTTTCCCTACCTCTTTAGCAAGTTGAAGAGCTATAGCAGTAGAAATATCGCCATGAGATTTGTCTTGTGGCCTGCGCCAATTAATTGATACATCATCAATACCATACTCATTTTGTACCTCTGAAATGGCCGCTGAAGTGAGTGATTTAAACACGGTATTGAACAAAAGTTATACTCAAAGAACATGGCAAATGTACCACGAAAACTCTACTTTCATACATGAAATAATAATTTGATCTTGCTCAAATTTTCTTCTCATTGTTTGAACACAAATTGTGTGCACAAACGTCCACCCAAAAAAGAGGTCACAAAATGTGTTCATATGGATAGCAATTGAACAAAAAATGTATCAATAATATTGATGCTAATCACTGCTCATTTTACCTATGCAAATTGCCATAAAACCCTATGTAATGTATAATGTACAACGTGAAATACAAATATATTTCTCTGTTAACGATTGCAGTTGTTCTTACTTCTTGTAGTGCTGGCAATACATCTACAGAAGTAGAGGATCTTCAAACGAAAGCTGCAAAGAATGGAATTGCATCTGCGTTTACATTATCTAAAAGCCTAGCAATAGGAAGCAGGTCTGTTTTTAGGCCATCTGCATCTATGGGAATGTTTATAAGTAGCTATTTGTCTCAAGGTGCATTTGTAACTGTTCAGAGCGCTATAAATGGGATAGAAGCTGAACTTAAGCTTCTAGCAGGACAGGTGAAGCCAACAACAAGTGAAACCTTTTCATTGTTAACAGAACTAGGAAGCCTCTTGCAGATTAATGTCCCAGAAATGTTAAATAGGAGTACAAATAGAGCTGAATCAATTAACTCTTATTCTGAGTCATTAAACAGCACAGGAAAAATAGCGGAACAAAAATTGAGTGAATTAGAAAGCAGAGAAGAAATTCTAAAAAAAGAACTGCGTGTAAAGAAAGATATAGCGAAAGAGATAGAAAGAGACATAAATAAAGCATTTAAAGACGAAAACTACAGCCATGCAGCCTCTGAGCAAGAGAAGTTGCAAGAAGCAGAGAGTGAAGTAGCAAAAACAAAAATTGAGTATGATCAAGTTACAGATCTAGTACGAAGATACGAGGATATGCTAGAAATAGCATCAGATAGGCTAAGAGCCATATCTAAAAACAGAGAAATACTTATATCTGGGCTAAAAATCACAGAAGTGCCTGGAATAGAAAATTTAGAGATTATGAACGATTCTAAGAGATATAAGAAATCCCGCGCTGGAGACGGAAATATGTTTGGGTCTGAACATATCGAAAATTAGCCTTAAGCATAAGAAAGAAATTGAATAAAAGGGCTTTTTCTGCTATAATTACTGGATTATATGGCTAAGAAGACCAAAAAAAATACCCCGGCAATTAAAGACCAAAAAAAAGTTATTAAACAGAAAGATAAAAAGAAATGGTTAAAAGCCATAGACGAACTACTTGGTCTAAATTCTGAGAATATTAAACTAAAAGCAAAATCTGATGATAAGGATGCAAGAATGCAACTTACACAGGAGGAAAGAGAAGCCTTAAAGCATTATGAGCAAGGAATACAGAAAACATTAGATTTGATTGCACCTGCAGGTATGCAGGTAAGAAGGAATGAAATAATTCTGAATAATCTATATTCCAGAACTTATTTTATTCACAACTGGCCTAGTTATATTTTCCCTAACTGGTTATCCCCAACCATCAATTACGATGCAGAGATGGATATATCTCAATTTATATATCCAGTGAGCAACAAAGCAATTATGAAGATGTTAAGGAAGAAGGTAGCAGAAATGAGATCATCTATCAGAATGCTAGAACAGCGTGGAGTTGTAAGAGATCCACAATTAGAAGCAGCACTTACAGATGCAGAGGAATTAAGAGACTTGCTGGCCAGAGGCCAAGAGAAGCTATATCAATTTGGAATGTACATAACAATATACGGAGATGACGAAGAGAAACTTAAAAAGATGGAGACAGATATAGAATCATTGCTAAGTGGAAAACTTGTATTAATGAAACCTGCAATGTTCCAGATGGAACATGCATGGACAAGTACTTTGCCATTTGGAATTGATGAACTAGAGATATGTAGGAATATGAATACAAGTCCACTATCTACTAGTTTCCCATTTACTAGTTCGGACCTAACAGATGATCATGGAATCTTATATGGGATAAACAGACACAACGAATCGCTGGTTATCTTTGATAGATTTGATATGGCAAATGCTAACTCAACTGTGTTTGCTACATCTGGAGCAGGTAAATCCTTTACAGTTAAATTAGAAATTCTGCGTTCCATGATGTTTGGAACAGATGTATTCGTTATTGATCCAGAAAATGAATATGTAGAGCTAAGTAAAACAGTAGGCGGAACATACATTCCACTTTCATTACAAAGTTCATTCTGTATTAATCCATTTGATCTGCCAAAAGCCGTTAGAGGAGATGATGCGAATGTAGGAGAAGTACTTCGCTCTGCAGCAATTAACCTGCATGGATTATTTAAACTTATGCTCGGTGAATTAAATCCATCAGAAGACAGTATATTAGATAGAGCGATACTAGATACATATGCTCTAAAAGGAATTAAGCTAGATACAGAGAATCCAGAAACAATAGAACCGCCTACGCTTCATGACTTAGTTGATGTACTAGGCACAACAGATGGAGGTGAAAATATGGCAAAGACTCTTTCTAAATACACAGAAGGAAGTTACGCAGGAATATTTAACAAAAAGACAAATGTAGAACTAGATAATCAAATGGTTGTTTTCCAAATTAGGGATCTAGAAGAAAGTCTAAGGCCAATTGCAATGTACATTGCTCTTAATTTCTTATGGAACCGAATTCGATCTGATATGAAAAAGAGGTTGCTGGTAATAGACGAAGCTTGGAACCTAATGCAACACGAAGACTCTGCAAAGTTCCTATACGGGCTAGTTAAAAGAGCTAGAAAATATTACCTTGGAATCACAACAATCACACAGGACGTAGAAGATTTTGTGAACTCACCATATGGAAAACCGATTGTGACAAATGCACAAATGACATTGCTACTAAAACAGTCACCTACAGTTGTAGATAATTTACAAAAATTATTTTATCTAACAGATGGAGAAAAATACCTACTATTAAATTCTGACGTTGGACAAGGATTACTATTCGCAGGTAACAAACATGTTGCTATTCAAATAGTTGCCAGTCCAGATGAAGAAAAGATTATTACAACTAATCCAGAAGAAGTACTTAAGCGGTCAGATGATCAAAAGGAGATGAAAAAGAATGTTGATAAGGAAGTAAAAGCTGAAGAAACTGATTTAGTGAAGCCCGAAGAAGTAAAAGAAGAACCAGAAGTAGTAAAAGAAGCCGTCAATGAGGCAAAACCAAAAGAAGAAGCCACGAAAGTAACAAAGGAGACACCTGTTAAAACTCCTGAGACTATTGAGGAACCAGTAGTTGAAGATGAAGCAAAAGAAGAAATAATAGATAAACCTTCTGTTCTGCCTGATCAAGATATTGATGAAAAATCAAAAGAGCTATATTCAACAGAGAGTACTAAACCAAAAAAAGAATCTAGCAAGGAGGATGAATAAATGCTTATTTTGGAACTGATGGGTTATTAGAATCTACGACTTTCCAACGAACCTCTGGTTGAAGTGATCCTGGTAAAGAAAATCCAGCAGCTTTGCGATGTCCACCTCCTTGAAATTTACCTGCCATTTTAGCAACATCTATATCGTCACGTAATGTGCGCAGGGATCCCTTTACTATGTCTCCGCGCTCAGATAGTAGAAGAGAGAACTTCATGCCTGGTACGGCGTTTATATAGTCAATAGCTCCAGTTAACTCGCTATGGTGTGCGCCAGTCGCACGGAAATCTCCTTTAGTTACAGCAGATATTGCTCCACCCTCTGAAGTTAGATTTATCTTTTCTAAAACTCTACCCCACAACTTTAATGTACTTAGCTTCGCAGTACGGAATACATGGGTAACTATTTGTTGCTGCCTCGCGCCTACTCTAAGTAGCCGAGCGACTGTTCTATAAACTTTTGATGTTGTGTTGCTATGAAGCAATCCTCCTGTATCTGTATAAACACCTGTTAATAAACAAGTAGCAATATCACTATCCATTTCCCAAGACAAATCATCAGCAAGTTGAACAACAATTTCACAAGTGGAAGCAGCATCAGGAAGAATAAAATTAACAGTCCCAAAATTTGGATTACCCTGATGATGGTCTATACAAATTGAGTTGTGAGTTCCATCAAATAATTCTGGAATATTTTTATCCATTGCTGTTTGCCCAGGTGCAGCACAATCCAAAAATACAATTACATCACCTTCTTTAAGTTTTGGTTCACGTTGTATGCTGTGCACTCTTGGCAAAAAATGCATAGTGTCTGGAGCAGGATCGACGCAATGCATACTTATCTGCTTATTTGGATAAGCTTTCTCTAGTAAAAGACCCATGCCAAGGATTGATCCGATAGCATCTCCGTCTGGGTTTTTATGACAAATGCAGAGAATTCTATCTGCAGAAGAGAAGAATTTACTGGCGGTTGATACATCTGTTTTTTGCAACATAAGGGATCAATTGTACGAAACAAAAAACAAACATGGAACCCTCTGCCCTTGCAGTAAACCTAAATCTTTATGCTTACACTAAAGTGTGAGGAATCTATGTCACGAATCATCTCAATAACTCATCTATTCTATTGCCGCGTTCAGTACGTTCATCTGCCTTAAATCTAAGGGCTGGAACTCTAGAACGATTGATTGCTCCAACTTGCCTTTGCAAAAATGGAATACGTTTCTTTAAATACTTAATTGCAACCTCAGTTTCTTTAAACGAACTAATATATATAGTTGCATGAGAGAAATCATCAGATACATCTACTTCTGTCATAGAAACTATTCCACATTCTTGTGGACATTCTCGTAAGACAGGAGAAATTATGTCTCTTATAACCGATGCTAGCATTTTTGGTCGCTTAGACATGTACTAAGCATAGGAGAGCAGATGAATAATTACCAAGAAAATATAGTATTTACTCTATCATTCGACTGAAATTGAAATAGGTACTAATATTCAAACTACAAATGGCCAATTCATTCTCTGTAATATTCGCAGGCACTCCAGACTTTGCAGTCCCATCTTTAAGAGCTTTAGTAGAAAGTGATTCATTTAATGTAATTAAAGTCATAACACAGCCAGATAAGCCAATTGGCAGAAAGCAAATCATTACACCCCCCGCAATAAAAATAGAAGCTAAGAAATATGGCCTACCAATATGGCAACCAATAAATATTAATAAGGAATGGGAAGAGGTAGATGAGCCTTTTGATTTTTTTGTAACAGTTGCATTTGGGCAATTGCTAAGCCAAGAAATTCTAGACTCGCCGAGAATAGAAGCTGTTAATTTACATGGGTCACTTTTACCAAAATGGCGTGGTGCTTCACCAATGCAATCTGCATTGCTTTCAGGTGACAAAGTTACAGGAGTAACTTTGCAAAAAATGGTAAAAC